>Ga0116221_1000276_pt1 | contig 36489 bp, 21 predicted proteins | sample Sb_taG_5_FD_88965 | JGI IMG/M metagenome (GOLD analysis project Ga0116221, IMG submission 88965) | Peat soil microbial communities from Weissenstadt, Germany - Sb_50d_8_FC metaG | ecosystem: Environmental > Terrestrial > Soil > Wetlands > Peat | place: Germany: Weissenstadt | collected 2010-09-21 | reverse complement strand
GACCGGACAAGTCGTCCGATTCCTGGCGATGGAGTACGTGGAAGGCGAGACCTTGAGTGCGCGCATCAAGGGACAGCCGCTCGCCGTGGAGCCGATGCTGGAGATCGCCATCCAGGTGGCCGATGCGCTGGATGCCGCGCACGGCAAGGGGATCGTGCATCGCGACATCAAGCCGGCCAACATCATGATCACGCCGCGGGGGCAGGCCAAGGTGCTCGATTTCGGGTTGGCCAAGCTGGCGCCGGGAGCCGCGCCGGCATCGGCGGCCAGCGAGATGGCCACGCAGGCCCTCACGGATCCGGGCGTGGTCATGGGCACGATCCGGTACATGAGCCCGGAGCAGGCGCTGGGCCGCGAGGTGGACACGCGCAGCGACATCTTCTCCTTTGCGGCCGTGCTCTACGAGATGGCTACGGGCCGGGCGCCATTCACGGCTCCGACCGCCGCCGAGACCATGCAGCAGATCCTGCAATCGCAGCCGGAGGCGATTGCGCGCTTCAACTACAACGTGCCGCCCGAGCTGGAGCGCATCATTCGCAAGGGTCTGGAGAAGGACAAGGAGCGGCGGTACCAGTCGGCGCGCGAGATGCTGGTCGACCTGCGCAACCTGCGGCGTGACACCTCGACAGGCTCCGTGACGACGGCCGCGCCGGCGCCGAAAACGCGGCGGACCTGGATGGCGGCGGCACTGCTCGCGGTGCTGGGCGGCGGGGCCGTTCTCCTGTGGATGCTTTACGGCCGCGGCGGGCGGATCGATTCCATCGCGGTGCTGCCGTTCGCCAACGCAGGCGGCGATTCCAACACCGAGTATCTGAGCGACGGCATCACCGAGGCGCTCATCAACAGCCTCTCGCAGCTTCCCAACCTGACGGTGATCTCCCGCAGCGCCGTGTTCCGTTACAAGGGCAAAGACACGGACCCGCAGACCGCGGGCAAAGCGCTCGGCGTCGAGGCCGTGCTCACGGGCCGCGTGGTCGAGCGCGCCGACACGCTTTCGATCTCGGCCGAGCTGGTGAACGCCCGCAACAACGGACAGATCTGGGGCGAGCGCTACGACCGCAAGCTGGCCGACATCCTGGCGCTGCAGGATGAGATCTCGAAAGACGTTGCCGAGAAGTTGCGCGCGCGGCTGGAGCGCGCTGAGGCCCCGCGCGCCTCCAAACGTCCGACCGAAAACAGCGAGGCTTACCGGTTTTACCTGCAGGGCCGCTACCATCTCAACCAGTACTCGCCGGACGGGACCAAGAAGGCACTCGACTACTTCCGGCAGGCGCTCACCGCGGATCCGCGTTACGCGCGGGCCTACGCGGGAATATCCGAAGCATACATGGTCGGCCAGTTTCTGGAGGTCTTTCCCGTATCGCAGGCCATGCCGCTGTCGAAGCAGGCAGCGCTCAAGGCGATCGAGTTGGACGAGAACGTTGCGGAAGCCCACACCTCGTTAGGAATTGTCAAATATCAGTTCGATGCGGACTGGCCCGCGTCGCTGAAAGAGTTTCAGCGAGCGCTCGAGCTGAACCCGAACGATGTCGTCATCTACGACTGGTACTCCTGGCCCCTGATGGTGCTGGGGCGGAACCAGGAGGCGATTAGCATCATCAACCGGGGCCTGGCCCTGGATCCTCTTTACGCTTCATTGAAGTTCGATCTGGCCACAGCGTACTATTACGGCCGGCAGTATGACCGTGCGATCGAAGAGGCGAGGGCGACGCTGGAACAGCAGCCCGACATCATTCCCGGTTACATAACCCTGGGGAGCGCGCACGCGGCGAAAAAGCAGTTCGCCGAGGCCACCGCGACTTTCCAGCGGATGCAACAGGCCACCGAGGCCCATTTTGCCGTCGGATACCTGGGCTGGGTGGCCGCGATTTCCGGCAAGCCGGAGGAAGCGCGGAGACTGCTGCGAACGCTCGAGGATGGCAAGCACTCGAACGTTTCGCCCTGGGGCGCCGCCCTGATCCACTTGGGATTGGGAGAAAAGCAGCAGGCCTTGGACGGTCTCGAGAAAACCGCCGACGAGCATTCCATATTCACCACGATACTGAAGGTCGATGCCACGTTCGACCCGTTACGCGCGGAGCCTCGGTTTCAAAAACTGCTGCGGCGTCTGGGACTGGCGGAGTGACTTGAAGAACACAGGCAAGAATGCCTGTGCCACTACTGGTACACTCCCGCGGCTTTGAAGTCGCCGGCCTTGACGATCGAAAGGGCGGCGGGATCGATGTGCTTGCGGAACGCGGCGCTGACCTGCTCGGGTGTCGCCGCGGCGATTCTCTGCTCCACTTGCTCGTCCCACTTCATGGTGCGGCCCTCCTGTTCGTGCGAGGCCAGCGCGGTCAGCAGCGCCGCGTCGGTGGAGCGGGAGACCATACGCGAATCGAGAAACGCCTTTTTGGACGCGGCGACTTCGGCCGCGGAGAAGCCTTCCTTGAGCGTCTTCGCCAGCTCGTCCTTGAAGCTGAATTCCACCTTGGGTCCGTTCATCGGATTCAGGCTTACCGTGCCGGAGAGCATGGCGGAATCGCCCTCGACGGGGATGGCGACGCGCGCGTTGGCGCCGTAGCTCAGGCCTTCGCGGTTGCGGATGCGGTCGGAGATGTGCGAGGTAATGGGGCCGCCGAACATGTAGCCGGCGAGCAGCATGGCCGGGTAGTCGGGGTCGTTCTCGGACAGTTGGAAGCGCAGGCCGGCTTCGAACTGGGCGTTGGCCTTGTCGGGCGTTTCGATCTTCTGGTTGATGGCGGCGGGCGGCTTCTTGTAAGCGGCGACGATGGGCTTATACGCCATTGGCGTATTCCAGTTGCCGAGCAGCTCGGCGGCAGCCTTCTGGACGGCAGCCTGATCGATCGGCCCGACGACGGCGAACACGCCGTAGTTGGCGCCGTAGAACTGGTCGTGGAACTTCTTGACGTCGTCGAGCGTGACCTTCTTCAACTCGGCGAGCTGCTCTTCGCGCGTGGCGTTATAGAGGACGTCGCCCTTGGCCCAGACGCTGAGGTGGCGTTGCAGGTTTTCGGTGGCGAGCTGGGTGGGCTCGGTGGGAACGTTCTCGAGGGCCTTGATGCGCTGCGCGAGCGAGCGGTCGAAATCGGCGGAGGGGTACGCGGGCTCCTTCAACATTTCGACGGCGAGGCGCAGGGCGGCCGGGAAATTGGCCGCGGGGGCCTGGATGTTGGCATTGGCGCCGGCGACGGAGCCGCCACCGCCGAAACCGCCGCGGCCGCCGCCACCACCGCGTCCGCCGAAGCCGCCGCCTCCTCCGCCGCTCACGGTGATGCGGGCGTTGAGCTTCTGCATTTCGTCGGCGATCTGCTGGCGGGTCTTGTTCTTCGTGCCGCTGCCCAGCAGGCTGCCGGCGAATTGCGCGGCGGAGTTCTTGCCGGCGAGGGTGGACTGGTCGCCGAAGCGCAGCTCGATGACCGCGGAAACCATATCGTTCTCGGTCTTCTTGGGCAGCATCACGACCTTCATGCCGCTCGAGAGCTTGGAGCGCAGAACGCGGCTTTCGATATTGGCGGGAGTCGGGTCGAAGGCCTCGGCGTGCGAGATGTTGACGGTGCTCCTGTAGCCGTTCAACAGGGCGTCGAGATCGGGGGTGTCGGGGACCACGGTGCGGTCGGGGGCGGGGTCGGGAATGTAGTAGCCCACGGTGCGGTTGGAGGGCTTCAGGTAGAGCTTCGCGACGCGCACGAGGTCGGAGGGGCTTACATCCTTGAGGAGATCGTGCTGCAGGAACATGAGGCGCCAGTCGCCTTGCGCGATGGCGTTGTTGAGCGCGCCGGTGGCGATGGATTGCGGATCGGAGAGGCTGTTTTCCAGGTTGTGGAGCATGCCGGCGGTGACCCGATCGACCTCTTCCTTGGTGGGCGGATTCTTGACGACATCGTCGAGCGCCTGGGTGAGGGCGTCGCGGGCGGCGTCGAGCGATTGATCCTTATTGAGGCTGGCGGAGACGGTGATGAGGCCGGGATCGTGCAGTTCCCGCGTGCCCATGTTGGCGGACTCGGCGATCTTGGTATCGACCAGGGCCTTGGCGAGGCGGCCTTCGCGCGCGCCACCTCCGCCGCCACCGCGTCCACCGCGCCCGCCGCCACCGCCGCCGCCGCCATTCATGACGCCGGAGAGAACCTGGAGCGCCGCGGAATCGGGATGGCCGGCAGCCGGGCCGTGGTAGGCGATGATGACGTCCTGACCCTGGCCGACGCGGCGCAGGGCGACGAAGCGCTCGCCATCCTGGGGAGGCTCCACGGTGTAAGTCTGCTCGAGTTTGCGCGTCGGACGCGGAAGCTTGCCCATGCTGTCGGCGACGAACTGCAAGGTCTTGGTCTCATCGAGCCGGCCGGTGACGACGAGCACGGCGTTATCGGGCTGATAGAACTTGTGGTAGAAGGCGGCGAGGCGATCGACGGGGACGCGTTCGATATCGTCCTTGGAGCCGATGGTGGATTTGCCGTAGTTGTGCCAGAGGTAGGCGGTGGCCTCGACGCGCTCGCGGAGGATGGATTGCGGGCTGTTTTCGCCGCGCTCAAACTCGTTGCGCACGACGGTCATTTCGGTATCGAGGAGCTGCTTGGTGAACTTGACGTTGACCATGCGGTCGGCTTCGAGGCCGAGGGCCCACTTCAGGTTCTCGTCGGTGGCGGGGACGGTTTCGTAGTAGTTGGTGCGGTCGTAGGAGGTGGTGCCGTTCCAATTGGCGCCGCGGGAGACGATCTCGTTTTTGATCTGGCGGCCGTTGGTGGTTTCGATGAAATCCATGTGCTCCAGCAGGTGGGCCATACCGGTTTCGCCGTAGCCTTCGTGGCGAGAGCCGACCAGGTAGGTGACGTTGATGGTGACCTTGGGGCTGGCCGGATCGGGATAGAGGAGGACGCGCAGGCCGTTGGGGTAATCATACTCGGTGATGCCTCCCACGGAGGCCTTTTTCTGGACGCCCGAGGGCAGGGTCTGGGCAGATGCACAGGCGAGGAGCAGGGCGATCGCCGGGAGGGCGTAGCGGGTTCTTGGAGGCATAGATTCTGACAAGGCGCGGGAGGGTCGCCGGGGGTTACGGACGGGGCGGGGGCCAAAAGCGTTCACATTTGAACGGTTTTCCGGAGGGCGGTGTAGGTAAATCAATGAGTTAGCGGGGATCGACCGTTCAAGTTGAACGGTTTTGATGTGGCGGCGACGCATAGAGGCTCCGATTTGGCGGCGATGCAAGTTGCATCGCGGCGGAAGTACCCGACGTTGAAAAGAGGGGAGTTAGCGAATTTAGGCGATGCAGATCTGCATCGCCGGGGTTTCCGGTTGATGCGGAAACGGCTCCCCGGGAGCGGGGAGTTGCCAAGTCGCTAAACCTCTCCTAATTTGACGCTAGCATACAATCAAGGGGCGGCCGGGGGTTTGGGTTGGCGGGGTGGGGCTAAGTGGCTTTGGAATGAGTGAAAGTGTGTCTGAAAATAAAGTTCGTTCCTTGGTGACCGTGATTTTTGGGTTGGTCAATTCTGGTATTTTTGGGAGGCGCGTGTCTCTTGCGGAGTGTAGGCTGGGGGACTCGATGGCTTGGCTGGGTAAGGGCTGGCACTTCGATGATCATTGCCCTTTCCGGTGCAGCGTGAACTTCAGCGGATTGAGGTCTGCCACGGTGGCAGGCTGGAATCCAATTTGATCTGTGTCTTTGACTTGGTTGCCGCCTTGGTCGAAGGCGTCCGCCACGCTGCTGGCGACTTTCAGGGCAATGACGGCTGAGCTACAATCGGCTGGATCTCCAAAGTGTGGTTTCAAGTCCCGAACGGGCAAAAGGACTCGCGATGCGAAGATTCTCTTTGTTTCTCCTGCTGATCGGTTCCGCCGCGGCGCAAAGCGCGGTTGTGCGCCCCAAGACGATCGACGACGTTCTGGTGAACCCTGGGATGGGAATCCAGACGTTCCAGCGCTATAACCGGCAGGCGATTTATCCGGGGCTGCGGTGGTCGGAGGTGGGGCCGGATGCCAAGGTCGAGGACGCGCCGGGCAAAGTGGATTTTCCGGAGTCTTCGGTGGCCTATGTTCGCTGGTTCTGGTCGCAACTGGAGCCCGAACGGGGCAAGTACCGCTGGGACATCATCGACACCGCGCTGGACGAGGCGCGGCGGCATGGGCAGAAGCTCGACATGCGCCTGATGCCCTACGACCAGAGTAGTCCGCTGCCCCAGTGGTATCGGAATTCGGGCGCCCGGCGCGCTAACAAACCCACCGGCCAGGACGGAAAGATCTGGTCGCCGGACTCCGCCGATCCGCTCTACATCCAGACCTGGGGCGCGGTCGTGGCCCAAGCCGGCAAGCGTTACGACGGGCACCCATACCTCGACGCGGTGGACATTTCGACATTCGGCTATTGGGGCGAAGGCTGGGGGCCTTATCCGCCGGATTGGCCCACTCAGAAGCTGCTCACCGACCAGTATTTCGACGCCTTCAGACGCACCCCGCTGCTCATGAACTTCGACGTGCTCCAGACGTTGATCTATAGCACGGGACGGGGTGCGGGCTGGCGCGCCGACTGCTGGGGAGACATGGGCCGGCCCGGACGTAACTTCGCCCACATGCTCGACCGATATCCGCAATTCATCGCCGAGGGAAATTTGCAGGACGCCTGGCAGCACGGGCCGGTGTCACTGGAGAGCTGCGGCACTCCCGGTTCGTGGTTTCGCGATCGGTACGACCTGCAGTACATCTTCGACCAGGCGCTGCGGTGGCACGTTTCGACGGTGAATATCAAATCCACGGCTATTCCCGAGGAGTGGAAGAAGCCCCTCGATGAGTTTCAAAAGAAGATGGGTTACCGGTTCGCACTGCGCAAGCTGGAGTACCCGCCAGCGGTGACAGCCGGCCGCACGATGCCGGTAAACATGTGGTGGTTGAACGCCGGCGTGGCGCCGGTGTATTCCGAGTACACGCTGGCGGTCGAACTGCGCGGCGCCGGCGGAAGCTGCGTGATGAAAGTGCCGGTAGACGTGCGCAAATGGATGCCGGGCGATGCGGTTTACGACGGCTCACTCTACGTGGACGACCATCTCAAGGCGGGAATCTACCGAGTGCGGGTAGCCATGCTGGATCCCCGAACCGGGCAGCCCGCCATCAAACTCGCCATAGAAGGCCGGCAGCCGGACGGCTGGTACGATCTGGGCGAAATCCGGGTGGAATAGCGGCTCGCGAGCTTCCCGGATTTGGGCCGCCCGAATCGGGGAATGGCAAACGCCCGGCGCGCTGCCGCGACGTGGAGCCGGATGCGCGCCGAAAGTGGCTAACACGGATTTGTCATCGGTCATGGGCAAGAGGCGTCGGCATGAGTGCCCGGCCCAGGGGGCACCCCGGCACGCTGAGAGCGTGCGCCACGTTCGCCCCACGACAGGCCCAATGATCTTTCATGGTGTCCCCCGAGCGAACGGAGCCATCAGTTCAGGAATCGTGTACACACGGCCATCGACCATCACACGCTGGACCTTGGCGACGTCTTTGATGTCCTTGAGCGGCTCGCCGGCGACGAAAACGAGATCCGCCAGTTTGCCCGCCTCCACTGAGCCGAGATCCTTGGCGTAACCGAGAGCCTTGGCCGGCAGGATCGTTGCCGTCTGCAACGCTTCCCAAGGTTGGAAGCCGTACTTCACTTCGGCCCGCAGGCCGAGATGATTCAGGATGGCAAGGCCGGCAAGCGGAGAATCCGTACCCAGAATCACCGTCCCTCCACTGTGCAGGACGGCGAGCAGCGCTTCTTCCTCCTTTTGCAGACCAGCGGCTCCGCCTCCTCCCCTTCCCCCACGACCCGCGCCGGCCGGCTGGTCGCGCGCCGCCACCATGGTGCGCTGCTCCCAGGGCGTGTTCAGCGTCGCGATGCGCGGATCGTCGAGGATTTTCGGGTCTTCGGCATAGAGAGCCGATGCCGCGAAGGGAGTGGAGATGATGAACTCGCTCCCGGCGACGAACAGCTTTCGGATGTCGTCGTAGGTCGTGCCTCCGGTCGACCGCGTATACGAGTACCCCCAGCGGCTGGTCGCGCTGATATGGGTCATTCCATCCATCCCATACAACGTACCAGGCAGGCCGTAGTGCGATGCCGCCCAGATACCGAGCTTTTCATGGGCGAACTTCAGCGCCTCGTATTGCAACTCGTGGGGCAGGCGAACGTAAGTCTTGAGATTGTCGTATTCGAGCGCCTGCGCGCGGCCGAGCTCGAGCTGCAGCTCTTTGGAATTGGTGACGCCGTGGTCGCCGGCGTAGTAGCCGCGCTCCCCATCGATGGGCTCTCCGGCGGCGAAATAGCGCGGCCCCACGCGCGCCCGCGCGCCGAACGATTCCTTGATCTCGAGCGCCCCGTAGGCCGAATCGCCCTGGGACTGGAGCTCGGTGAAGCCGTAGGCCAGCCAGATGCGCCCCGCGCGGTCGCCGAAGCCGGCGAGGCCCCCGTAGCCGTGGTTGTGCGCTTCCCAAAGCCCGGGGAGAACGGTCAGGTCCGATGCGTCGATCACTTCGGCGCCGCTCTGAAGTCCGTCGCGATGGGGTTCGATCTTCTGAATGCGGCGGCCACTGATCGTGATATCGACGTTGTCGCGCAGGTGGGGGCCCAGGCCGTCCCACAGGTGCCCGGCGTGGACGACGACCAACGCCCGCGGCGCCTCGCGATGCCACGAAAGATCCAGGGGCACCGTGCCCGGCGCGGATGTCCCGTCCGACGCGACCATACGCAGCTTGCCGTTGGAGAGATACAGCAGGCGCCTGCTGTCGCGGCTCCAGCTCGGAGCATCGGTCATCTCTTCATTGATGGGGCGGGCCTCGCTGATGGGGATGCCGTTTCCGTCGACCGGGCGCACCCAAAGATAGCCGTCCATCACGTAGGCCATCTGCGTGCCGTCGGGCGAATAGACCGGACCATCGACCCCGCGTGTGCTGATGGACTTGTACGGCGCGGGCTCTGTGAGCGTGATCGTTCCGGTGGCGAGGTCCACGGACTCGATCAGGCTCGTGCCCTCCCGGTAGCGTCGCGAATACGGACGGAGGACGGCCAGCGAGATGGTCCGGCCATTCGCCGACCAGCTCATTCGGCCCGGTTCATAGGTGGGCTTGACGGCTTCCCTGATCTCGCCCGAGGCGACATCGACGATGTAGCCAGTCCCGCTCTGGTTGAGGAACGCGATTTTCGTGCCGTCGGGGGACCAGACCGGAGCGAGCTCAGCCGAGTCGTCTATTTTCGTGATGCGCCGCTCGGCCCTGGCCGCCAAGTCCAGGACGTAGATGCCGGCGGTGCCCGCTTTGTCCGAGCAGAAGGCGATCTGCTTTCCGTCGGGCGACCAGGCAGGGGACTGCTTGTAGAAATTGTCGTGTGTGAGTTGCTCGGGCCTGCTGCCGATCTCCATCAGCCAGAGTTGATTCAGTGCCTCGAAGGCCACGCGGTTCCCGTCGGGCGACAGCGCGGGATTCACGATGCCCTTCACCTGGCGCGGCGCGGCGGAATCGAAATCGGTCCGGCGGTGATTGTATGGAGGGCGGCTGATGTCGAACTTCGCTTGAAACGAGATCGTCCGCGTCGCTCCTGGCAACGGAGTCGCTCCGTGCAACGGAGTGCCGCCGGCGCCGAGCGTGGTCACAAGAATCTTCCCGTTGCCGGTGTAGAGGAGCTCGTTCGCGGAGAGCCAGGCGGGCGGGAACGGGAACACGTCGTCAGCGGTACCGGCCGGCTCGCCCGAAACCATCAGGCGCGCCTTGCCGCCGGCGATCTCGGTGTATGCGACCTTCTGGCCATCCGGTGAGAACGCCGGCGAATCCACGTGGGCGCCTGGCGGCGCTTTGAGAATCACTTTGCTTTCGCCGGAGCCGGTGGAAGACTGGATGCTCGTGGCGTTGGCGCCGGCGCCGCTGACAAACGCGATGGCGGAGCCGTCGGGCAACCAGGCCGGCTCGAACTCATCGTCCGCCGCGGAGGTCCATTGCGTCAGCTTGCCTGTGGCGACCTCGGCAACCCAGATATCGTAGTTCCCCTTGAAGGCGCGATCCGACGAAAAGGCGACTCTGGTCCCGTCGGGCGAAAAGCGCGGGTCGCGATCGTCTCCGTGCCCGTCGGTGAGCTGGCGTACTCTGGTGCCGTCGGGCTTGATAAGCCAGATATGGAAGGTGCCGCCCTTAAACGATTGGAAGGCGACCCAGTCGCCTTTGGGCGACCAGTCCGGACGCGCCGGTTCGAGAAACGGATCGGTGAGCCGCTTGGCCACGCCGCCGGCAATGGGAAGGGACCATAGCGTCTCCTGCAAGTCCATGATGATCGTCTTGCGATCGGGCGAGAGTGTCACGTTGACGTTGGTACCCTCAGTGACGGTGACGGAGCGCTTGGGCGTAGCCGCGAAGATCCCCAAAACGCCGATCGACAGGACGTTGATAGCCAGGGTGTGTCGCTTCATGGGTATCTGGATTTGGTTCTCCTCGATTGGTGGAACTATATCGTGACTGGGATCGGATTACAAGCGACCCCGCCGCTCCCAGCGCCGTCGCCAGGTTCGGAATATTGCCGTGATGCCAGCACACCAGAACCACCTTCCCGGCGTACTTCGCATGCGTACGACGCCGATGGCGAGGACTATGTAGAGGCCGTTGCGGCCTCCGAAGGCGCCACCCCCGAGGACGAGGATGGCGCCGAGGAGGCCTAGGAGAAGGGCTTCAGGGTGGTGGTGGTCATGGCAAAACCCCGGCGGGCTGGTTGGGAACCTGCACCGGGATGAGTTTGGTGAATTGCAGCTCGCCACCTTGGGCGCCGGCGTCCACCAGGATGGTGTCGCCTTCCACGAAGTCGGTGTTGATCAGCTTGAGAGCGAGCGGGTCCTGGATGAGGCGCTGGATGGCGCGCTTCATGGGACGGGCGCCGTATTGCGGATCGTAGCCTTCGGCGATGATCTGGTCCTTGGCGGCGGTGCTGACTTGCAGGGTGACCTTGCGGTCCTTGAGCAGCTTGCCGACGTTGGCCAACTGGATATCCACGATCTGGCCGAGGTGCTCGCGGGTGAGCGTGTTGAAGACGATGGTATCGTCCACGCGGTTCAGGAATTCGGGCCGGAACTGCTGGCGCAGGGTGTCGAGCAGGCGCTTGCGGCCCTCGTCGTTCTTCTTGTCTTTGGCGTGGACCGAAAAGCCGATGGTGTTGCGCTCGACCATGCCGGTGCCCACGTTGGAGGTCATCACCACCACGACGTTCTTGAAGCTCACGGTGCGGCCCTGGCCATCGGTGAGGCGGCCATCGTCGAGGATCTGGAGCAGGATGTTGAAGACCTCGGGGTGGGCCTTCTCGATTTCGTCGAAGAGGACCACTGAATAAGGCCGGCGGCGCACCTGCTCGGTGAGCTGGCCGCCTTCGTCGTAGCCGACGTATCCGGGGGGCGAGCCGACCATGCGGGCGACGGCGTGCTTCTCCATGTACTCGGACATGTCGACGCGGATCATGGCCTTGTCGTCATCGAAGAGGTATTGGGCGAGGGCGCGGACCAGCTCGGTCTTGCCGACGCCGGTGGGTCCGAGGAAGATGAAGCTGCCGATGGGGCGGTTGGGATCGCCGAGGCCGACGCGGTTGCGGAGGATGGCGGCGGAGACCAGGCGCACGGCTTCGTCCTGGCCGACCACGCGATCCTTGAGGCGCTCGGGCATTTGCACGAGTTTCTGGATCTCGCCTTCCATCATGCGGGCGACGGGGATGCCGGTCCACTTGGCGACAATGCGGGCGATATCGTCCTCGCCGATCTCTTCTTTGAGGAGGGCGTTTTCCTTGACGGCTTCGAGCTCCTGCTCGGCGGCCTGGATATCCTTTTCGATCTGCGCGAGGCGGCCGTAGCGCAACTGGGCGGCCTTTTCCCAATCGCCGGCGCGGGTGGCTTTTTCCTCTTCCTGGCGCAGGGTGTCCTGCTCCTCCTTGAGGCGGCGGACGTGAGTGATGGCGCCCTTCTCGCGATTCCAGCGCTCCTTGAGAACGGCGGCTTCGCCGCGCAGGCGCTCGAGCTCGTTCTCGACGTGGCGGAGGCGTTCGTGGGAGGCGAGGTCTTTTTCCTTGCTGAGGGCCTGGCGCTCGATCTCGAGGTGCGAGATGCCGCGGTCGAGGTCGTCGATCTCGATGGGCATGGAGCCGATTTGCAGGCGCAGGGCGGAGCCGGCCTCGTCGATCAAGTCGATGGCCTTGTCGGGCAGGAAGCGGTCGGCGATGTAGCGGTGGGAGAGAACGGCGGCGGCAAGGATCGCGGAATCCTTGATGCGAACGGCGTGGTGGATTTCGAATTTTTCCTTGAGGCCGCGGAGGATGGCGATGGTGTCGTCGACCGAGGGCTCACCGACCATGACCGTGCGGAAGCGGCGGGCCAGGGCGGCATCCTTTTCGACGTGCTTCTTATATTCGTTGAGGGTGGTGGCGCCGATGCAGCGCAGCTCGCCGCGGGCGAGGGCGGGCTTGAGGAGGTTGGCGGCGTCGATGGCGCCCTCGGCGGACCCGGCGCCGACGAGGGTGTGGAGCTCGTCGATGAAGCAGATGATCTCGCCGTTGGAATCGATGATTTCCTTGACGACGGCCTTGAGGCGGTCTTCGAACTCGCCGCGGAACTTGGTGCCGGCGATCATGGAGCCGAGGTCGATGGCAACCAGCTTCTTGTTCTTGAGTTGGTCGGGGACGTCGCCACGGACGATGCGCTGGGCGAGTCCTTCGACGATCGCGGTTTTGCCGACGCCGGGCTCGCCGATGAGCACGGGGTTGTTCTTGGTGCGGCGGCTGAGCACCTGCATGACGCGGCGGATCTCGTCCTCGCGGCCGATGACGGGATCGAGCTTGCCCTGGCGGGCGGAATCGGTGAGGTCGTGGGCGTAGCGCTCGAGGGCCTGGTACTTGGTCTCGGGGTTCTGGTCGGTGACGCGCTGGTTGCCGCGGACGGAGACGAGGGCCTTGAGTATGGCGTCGTGGGTGGCGCCGGCGCGGTCGAGCAACTGGCCGGCGGCGTCGCCGCGCTGCTCGGCGATGGAGAGCAGCAGGTGCTCGGTGGAGACAAATTCGTCCTTAAAGCGGGTGGCCTCATCGAAGGCGCGTTCGAGCACCTGGTTGAGGGGTTGGGAGAGGAACATGCCGGGCTGCGCGCCGACGGTCTTGGGGAGGTTGGCGAGCATGCGCCGGGCTTCGGAGGTGATGGCATCGGGGTGCACTCCGCATTTTTCGAGGACGGGGCGGACGATGCCTTCCTTCTCTTCGGCCAGAGCGAGGAGCAGGTGGATGGGGAACATCACCTGGCTTTCGTTCTTTTCGGCAATGGCCTGGGATTGCTGGAGAGCTTCCTGGGCTTTCTGAGTGAGTTTGTCGATCCGAAACATAGGGTCCCTTAATTAAGACGTTAGCGCAAAGACAAGTCGGGCCGGGGACGGCCCCGGCCTTGACTGCTTATTGGATGCTTGAAGTTGAAATTCGATTGTGGGGCCGGCCCGCGGCGTTACCCGGCGACTTCGACTTTGACCTGGCGCGGCTTGGCGGCTTCCTTCTTGGCGAGGGAGACGGTCAGGACGCCGTTCTTGAAGGCGGCGCTGATTTTCTCGGTGTCGAAGGTGTTGGGCACGCTGAAGCTGCGCTGGAAGTTGCCATAGCTGCGTTCGATCCGGTGATAGCCGGTGGCGGACTCCTGTTTTTCGAATTTCCGCTGGCCGGAGATGGTCAGGGTCTGGTTTTCGACGCGGACATCGATGTCCTTCTGGTCGACGTCGGGCAGATCGGCCTTGAGGACCAGGTCGTTCTCGGTCTCGAAGATATCGACGGCCGGGGACCAGGGTCGATTGGTTTGGGGTTCGCTGATCATGCGGGTAAAGGCATCTTCGAACAACCGGAGATTGGCTAAGGGATCGAAATGGCTGAGAGACATTGGTTTAGAGCTCCTCATTGAAGTTTAGTTGTGGGAGGTCTAATGACCTCACCCACTGTCAATAATAAAATATGCGTCTTTTATTGTCAAGTATATTTTATAGTTGTTGTATCAGAACGGCAAAACGGACAGAAGTCGAGCCCGTTTTCGGGTCTACGCGATTTTGGGGAGTGCGCGACCCTTGGGGGTACCCCGGCAGACTGAAAGTCTGCGCCACAAGACAGAGCAAAGGTCATACCTGATGGAACCTGACCGTCCAGGATGGAGCCTTCTTGTCCGGCGGCGCCAGCGCCAAGTCCTGCTTAGGTGTTTTTGCTTTCGGGCTTGCTCGATCTCTCCGACTTGGATTCGGATTTCGAGGATTCGGATTTCGAGGATTCGGATTTCGAGGATTCGGATTTCGAGGATTCGGACTTCGAAGACTCGGACTTCGACGATTCGGATTTCGAAGACTCGTTTTTGGATTCCGACTTTCCGTTCGAGCCGTTCTTCCCGGACGAGTTTGCCTTGGGCCCGTAATCCGTGACGTACCAGCCAGTACCCTTGAAGTGTAACGTGGGCGCGGAAATCAGCCTTTCCACATCTCCGCCGCAGTCCTCGTGCACCGCCAGCGGTTCGTCGGCAAATTTCTGCCTCACCTCAAAATTCTTACCGCACTGGTGACACTTGTATTCGTAAAGGGGCATAAGAACCGAAAAACCCAGAGACCTGACAACCATTGTAACAGATGCGGGAACCTGAGCATCCCGCGCGGCAGGCATTGTAAAGAATCTTTAAGGTTCCCGCGGCTTGCTAACTTTCCGGTGGTGGCGCCCGTCTGAACAGGTAGATGATACGAAGAGCTTACATGATCGGAATCGTGGCTTTGGGGCTGACCGCGAGCGCGGCCCATACCTCGCCGGTCTTGGCGCGATTCGTGTCATCGGCGCAGAGCTTTCAGCAGCATTTCCGGGAACTGAAGAGTTCCGGAAGCTCCCTGAGCCCCATCGAGCGCTTCGTGTTCAGCCTGATTCTGGCCAATACCGAGGCCGCCCAAGCCGGCGGTCAAGGCGCGCCTGAGCGCTGCACGTAAGAAACGTGGAGCAGGGTCTGCTGCCCCTGCCCCACGGGTTCACAAGCGACGCTAGCGACCTAGCTCTCCTCCAGGCATATGCGGCGGAATGCGCCCGCGGCCACCCGGATTGAGGATGGAGTATACTGATTCAGGGAAATTCGCAGTGCCGGATTGGGATGCTTCTGGCAACGTGGGCAAGCTGCCTTTGATTACGCGACGTGTCAAACTCTGGCTCGCTTGGGGTCTGACCGCGGCGGCGTCAATGGGTGCGGCGGACCGGTCTGTCTCCTTCACGTCGGACATCCGGCCGGTCTTCGAGGGCAGTTGCTGGAAGTGTCACGGCGCGGCCATTCAGCTTTCCAAGCTGGATCTGCGCACCCGCGATGGCGCCCTGAGAGGCGGCGAAAGGGGCGCCGCGATCGTCCCGGGGAAGGCCGCCGAGAGCAGGCTATACCGCCTGGTGGCAGGACTCGAGAAGCCGTCTATGCCCATGGACGGCAAGCTCACCGCGGAGCAGATTGCCATCATCAAGGCGTGGATCGACCAGGGAGCGCTCTGGGACGCGACGCCGGATGCGGCGGCCGAAGCGGGGACTGCTGCACTCGCCATCGAGGAGATGCCGATTCCTCCGGAAGCGCGCCGGTATTGGGCATTTCAGAAGCCGGTGCGCTCCCCCGTGCCGGCGGTTTCCCGGCGGCCTGCCAATCCGATCGATGCCTTCCTGGAAGAATCGCGCCGCGAAAAGGGCCTCACCGCCGCGCCGCGCGCCGACAAAATCACCCTCTTGCGGCGGGCCTGCATGGACCTGATTGGCCTGCCGCCGACCCCGGCCGAGACCGCCGCCTGGCTCGCCGACAACTCGCCCAACGCCTGGGAGAGCCTGATCGACAAGCTCCTGGCCTCGCCGCATTACGGTGAGCGTTGGGGCCGCCACTGGCTGGATGTGGCGCGATACGCCGACTCCAACGGCTTCGAGCACGATTTCGACCGGCCCAACGCCTGGCGCTACCGCGACTACGTGATCCGCTCGTTCAATCAGGACACGCCGTACAACACGTTTCTCGCCGAGCAGATCGCCGGCGACGAGCTCGATCGGGTCACCGACGACAGTCTAATTGCCACCGGATTCCTCCGCAGCTACGCCAAGGTGGGTTATCGCGAAAAGGACAATCCCCAGTTCCGGTACGAATACCTGGATGACATGATCGGCACGATCGGGCGCGGCATTCTGGGACTCACGGTGAATTGCGCGCGCTGCCATAACCACAAGTTCGATCCGATTTCGCAGAAAGACTATTACCAGATGCAGGCCTCGCTCTACGGGTACGTGGAGACGGATCATCCGCTCGCGCCGAAGGAGCAGGTCGAAGCCTACGAAAAAAAGACCGCGGAAATCGATGCGCAGATCGCGCCGTTGCGGCAGAGCGTGCGCCAGATCGAGGCGCCTTACCGATTGAAGCTAGCGCAGGAGAAATACAAGAAATATCCGGCCAACGTGCAGCGGGCCATCGCGATTCCGGAGGAAAAGCGGACGCCTGGAGAGGCGTTGCTGGCGGGGCAGGTGATTCGCACCACTTCGGTTTCCAGCGCTGAGATCGACCGCACGATGGCCCCCGCGGACCTGGCGCAGAAAAAGGCGTTGAACGAGCAGATCCGGGCGCTCGAAAACGATCGGCCGAAGCCGCTTCCGATGGCCGCCATAGTGACCGACGGCGATTACCGTTTCACTCCCGACGGCCCAGGCGACGAACCCGCTTTTGGCAAGGGCGTGAAGCGCGAGGCCATCGAAGGCAGCTTCCTGTTCAAAGGCCCCGGACGATACCAGCCGCCGCCTTCTTACTTCCTGATTCGGGGCGATAGCGAGAGCCGCGGTCCGTTGATGAAGCCCGGATTCATCGGCGTGATCACCTACGGCAACCCCAAGACCGAGGATCCGCCGGCCGATGGACGCACATCGGGAAGACGGAGGGCCTTGGCCGAATGGCTGGGCTCGACGGAGAACCCGCTCACCGCCAGGGTGATCGTCAATCGCATCTGGAGCCATCATTTCGGACGGGGAATCGTCGCCACTTTGGACAACTTCGGGAAGATGGGCGAGCCGCCGGCACACCCCGAATTGCTGGATTGGCTCGCCGTGGAATTCATGAGCCGCGGCTGGAGCATCAAGCAGATGCACCGCCTGATCATGACTTCGGAAGCCTACCAAATGTCCTCGCAATACCAGGATCCGGGCGCCGGGAAGGATCCCGAGAATCGCGACCTGTGGCGATTTCCCATTCAGCGCCTGGATGCGGAGAGCGTTCGCGACGTGATGATGGCGGCCAGCGGCGCGCTGGACCTGACCATGGGCGGCCCGCCCGTATTTCCGCACATCCCGGGCGAAATTCTGGCATCCATGTCGGAAGGCATCTGGAAAAGGGAAGAAGACGGACCCCGCGTCTGGCGCCGCAGCGTCTACGTCTATCGCAAGCGCGGCCTCCCGTTCCCGATGTTCGAAGTCTTCGACCTGCCCGATCAGAATACAAGCTGCGGACGCAGGAATGTATCCACGGTTCCGACCCAGGCCTTGACGCTGCTCAACGACGAATTTGTCCTGCGGCAAGCCAAGCTCTTCGCGGATCGCGTCAAGGAAGCGGCGTCCGGCGATTCCGCCAGGCAGGTCGATCTGGCCTACCGGATCGCGTTGTCGCGTCCCCCGCGCGAAGACGAAGCCAAACTGGCGGAGGAGTTTCTGCAAAAAAGGTCGCTGGCCGACTTCACGCATGTGCTGTTCAACTTGAACGAGTTTCTTTACGTGCGGTGAAACATGAAAAACTTCTGGTCCAGGCGCGATTTCCTGTTTCAATCCGGCGGCGGTATCAGCGGCCTGGCGCTGGCGTATTTATTGAATCAGGATGGGCTGCTGGGCGCGACGCCGGGTGGCGGCGCCTGCGACGTCAAGGCCACGGGCTACAATCCATACGCTCCGCGCAAGCCCCACTTCGCTCCCCGCGCCACCCACGTGATTTCGTTGTTCATGAGCGGTGGCCCGAGCCACGTGGATACATTCGACCCCAAGCCGGCGCTTTCGAAATATGCGGGGCAGCCGCTGACCGGCAAAGGCGAGATCGTGGTGCGCCAGGGAGATCCGGGGCCGCTCATGCCCAGCCCGTTTCAGTTCCGCAAGTACGGGCAATGCGGGATGGACGTTTGCGAATTGTTTCCGCTGCTGTCGCAGCACGTGGATGAGATGGCCTTCCTGCGATCGGTGTACGGAAAATCCAACGTCCACGTACAAGCCACCTATGAGCTGAATACCGGGAAGATTCAGATGGGGCTCCCCAGCGTGGGGTCGTGGGTAACGTACGGCCTCGGTTCGGAAAACCAGAGCCTGCCGGCATTCGTCGTGATCTACGATCGCCGCGGCGGACCGCTGGGCGGCCCATCCAACTGGAGCGCCGGATACATGCCCGCGGCTTACCAGGCCACGGTCTTCCGCGCCTCGGGCGATCCTATCATCGATCTGAAGCCGCCGGCCGAGGTGAGCCCCGCGCAGCAGCGCGACCGGCTCGACCTGCTCGCCAAGCTGAATGAGCTGGACCTGAAGAACTATCCCGGCAGCTCCGAATTGGCCGCCCGCATTTCTTCCTACGAGCTGGCGTTTCGCATGCAAGGGTGCGCTCCGGAAGCCGTGGACGTGAATAGCGAATCGGAAGCCACGCGCAAACTCTACGGCCTCGATGACCAGACGACCGAGCCGTTTGGCCGGCAATGCCTCATGGCCCGCCGCCTGGTGGAGCGCGGCGTGCGGTTCGTGCAGCTTTATCACGGAGGCCTCGGGCAGCAGAACCGGGACACGTGGGACGCGCACGACGACTTGAAAGACAATCACACCCGCAATGCCGCCCAGGTGGACCGCCCGATCTCCGGGCTGCTGACCGATCTGAAGGCGCGCGGCCTGCTCGACTCGACCCTGCTGGTGTGGCATGGTGAGTTCGGACGCATGCCGATTTCGCAGAAAGGCGTGGGGCGCGACCACAATCCCGGCACCATGACGATGTGGATGGCGGGCGCGAAAATCAAGGGCCAGATCATCGGATCGAGCGACGAGTTCGGCTATAAAGCCGAGCAGCAGCCCATTGCCATCCACGATCTTCACGCCACGATGCTCCACTTGTTGGGCATCGATCACACCAGGCTCACCTATCTGTTCAACGGGCGAAACATGCGGCTGACGGACGTCTATGGCGAGTTGATTCCGCAAATCGTGGCGTAACCCGATTTCGCCGCGGAGACGCGGAGTCACGGAGACAAGCGCGGAGTAAAAAAAAGTCAGAACCTGAGAGCGCTGAGGACGCGGAGAAGATGCGCGAGCGCATGGAGAAACCGAACAGCGGTTGTACGCGGTGGTGGTTTGGCCGCGATCGCAATCAACGGATGGAATCGTCTGGTAATCAGCTTCCGTGCGGTTGCCGGGAGCTATCAGCCCGCCGCGGCTCACGAGTCGAAATAATCGCCCTGAAGCGGCTGGTACGATTATCTCGTGCCTACCCGAACCAGGCGCGTGCCGTTCCGCTGGTGGATCGCGGCACTCTTGTTCGCCTCCACCACCATCAATTACATCGATCGCCAGACGCTCAGCGTGCTGGCGCCGTATCTGAAGCGCGACTTCGCGTGGTCGAATTCCGATTTCGCGCTGATCGTCATTGCGTTCCGGGCGGCATACACCATCTTCCAGGCAGTGTCGGGACGGCTGCTCGACAAGCTCGGGACCAGGCGCGGGTTGTCTTTGGCAGTGCTCTGGTATTCGGCTGTCGCGATGGCGACCGCTACCGCCACCGGGCTGAAGAGCTTCGCCGCCTTCCGGTTTCTGCTCGGCTCGGGCGAGGCGGCCAACTGGCCCGGTGCGGCCAAGGCCGTCTCCGAGTGGTTTCCGGAATCCGAGCGCGGACTGGCCGTCGCCATGTACGACAGCGGCTCGGCCGTCGGCGGTGCCGTCGCGCCGGTGATGGTGGTCTGGATGTACGGGTCGTTCGGGAGCTGGCGGCCGGCGTTCGTCATCACCGGACTGTTGGGCATCGGATGGCTGCTCACCTGGCGCCTCGTTTATCGATCGCCGAAGCCGGTCCTGACAGCCGCCGCGACTGAGCCAACCCGGAGTTCCTGGACCTCCCTGCTGCGGCGAAGAGAGACCTGGGGCATCGTGCTCGGTAAAGCGCTGACCGATCCGGTGTGGTTCTTCATTACCGACTGGTTTGCGATCTACCTGGTGTCGAAAGGCTTCAAACTCGAGAACACGCTGCTCGGTTTCTGGGTTCCTTTCCTGGCGGCGGATCTGGGGAATTTCGCTGGCGGAGGCCTCTCCAGCTATTGCATCCGTCTCGGCTGGCCGGTGTTGAAGGCGCGAAAACTCGTAGTGCTGCTCGGCGGCATCGGCATGACCCTGTTGATCCCGACGATTGCGGTATCGAACTTCGCAGTGGTGATCGCTCTCTTTGCCGTGTCGACGTTTTCTTACGCGGCGTGGTCCACCATGGGGCTGACGTTCCCGGCGGACCTCTACCCCTCGAGCGAGGTCGCAACCGTCAGCGGCATGAGCGGTGCGGCTGCCGGAATCGGAACCATCGTCTCGACGCTGATCATCGGCAAGGTTACGGACCGGTATTCGTTCGTGCCGGTGCTGATCGGCGCGAGTCTCGTGCCGGTACTGGCCACGGTGCTCGTGTTTGTGCTGATACGCAAGGAAACCGGCTGGGTGACAGACGACAAAAACCGATCGTCTGTCCCACTCAGCTCTGAATAACGCCCGCGGCGAATCCCAGCAGATCTTCGCGCTCGCGCGCCACGGTGCGCAGCGTCGCGTAGTCGCCCGCCATCTGGCACAACTGGACCGCCGATGGGCAGCTCCGCGGCGTGATGTTCGCGTCGGGGAAATATTCCCGTGAGGCTGCGACTGCTTCCGCGTAGCGCCCCAGCCGCATCAGCAGATCGATCAGCACCTCGGCCGGAGTGGTGTCCCCGGGCTCGGCGGCCTTCCGGCGAAAGTGGGCAATCGCGGCCTCGACTTCCTCGCCCAGCAGCGCCCTCAAATACACCGCATGATCCAGATAAATGTCTTCGAAGGGCGGCTCGCTGCGAAAATGAAACATCGGCGCCAGGCGCTGGCCGTAATCGGCCATGTCGAGAGCCATGCGCAGCGTCTCGGCGTCCTCCAGCTCCGGAGTGAATCGCAGAATCGACGCCAGGTGAGTGCTGTCGATATAGTAGCTCGTTCCTTCGAACAGCCAGTCGCGGCCCGCGATCAGCTCGGAGACGCTGCCGGTCTGGGGCACGGCGCCTTCCCTGGCGGCGATGGTTTCCTTGAGGGCGGCGGCCAGCTCGCGGTGAAGCGTGCGCACCAGCAGCTTGAGACACGCCTGCCGGCTGTCGTAGTCGCGGTTGGATCCGAACCACGTGATGGCGCGGCAGATCCCATGGTGCTCCAGAATCAGCTCGAAGCCTTTGCGCGGGTTCGCGCCCTCCTGGAAGGCAATCTCGATCACACGGTCGAGATTCTCTCCGCCGGTCGCGTTTTCGATGGCGGCTGCCACCGGCGCCGGCTCGCCCAGCGCCTTGAAATACGGCCATGCACTGACGATGTCGCCGCCCGCCAGGCACAGCTCTCCGGCTTCGCGCGCCGCGTCCCGGAAGGCCGCTTCGTAGGCGGGCCGTTGCCCGGCGGCCACGTCCATCGCCGGTTCCGTCTCGATCAACGGAAGCCCCAGCCGGTGGCGGACCTGCATCAGCCGCGTCCCGAACAGCAGGCGATGGTTTCTCTCTTCGCGCGCCCTGCCGATCAGTAGATCGAAGACGGCCTCGGGGCCGGCGGACCGGAACGTCTCCTCCAGGAGTTGAAACTCGTCGTGGTCCACGGTGTCAGTGTACACCGGGCAGGAACTCCGCAGGCGTAAGGGCCCGGCGAGTGAACCGAGCCATGCGGATGGCCCCCTTGAAATAGAAAACCTTGTTGATCCGCACTCCCACCGATGTCCGTCCCGCACCCTGCGGCGCCAGTTGAACACGCGCCGCGCCATCCTGGATGCCATCCACGTAGCTTCTGAATTCGCGGCCATCGTAAACCGCGGCTACATGAAACCAGGCGCCCAATGGGTGCAGATTCCGGCGATTGAGCAATGCCTGTTGATTGGATCCCGAGCGATTGAACGCGTCGAGACACCAGCGGCCGTCGATCACGCGGATCTCGAGGAGCATGCGGTTGCCGGTGTCCGACCCGGTTGCCGGATTCTCTTCCAGATGAAACCACCGCTGCTCGGCATTGCCGCCGTCCGGCCGGAAGATGGCCTCCCACGTGAAAGTTGCCGCGCCTGCCAGCGGGTGGACGTCGATGAAGAGGCCGTCGTCCACGCCGTTGAACTCCACGGCCTTGCCGAACGGCGTGTCGATCACACGGGGGTGGCCCAGAATCGTGGTTGTGTGGCCGCCCACGCGGTCGATGCGATCGAAGGTCCAGACCTCCTGCGTCGGCGGGTCGGCCGGGGCCGCTCCCAGGACGGTCAAGAAGGCTGCGGATACCAAAACGGGCGCGACGCCAAGTCTCATAGCGGAAGCGGGCGTTACTCAGTCGACGTTACTGAGTTAACGTATGGGCATCGGTCACAACGGCGTGGACCATGGCGATGAAGTCCTCCTCCCGTTGCGGGATCCACCTAAACATAGCGCTCGCGGAGTTCGCCGGTATCGGCTCCCGCCACCTTTGCTTCCGGCCGGAGAAGCAGCAGCGTACCTCCCACGAGAAGGATTACAGTCAGCGTGAGCAAAGGATAAAACAGGCTACGCATACCAAACGCGACCCCTATTATTGCACGCTCGGCGGTTCGGTGTGCTCCTCGATCCGAATGCTCGCCAGGCGTGTGGTTCGGGCGGCGCGTTGGCGTACCATTGTTGAGAGGCTTGTGCCATGACCCAGGCGCGAAACGGTGAACCGCGGAAGGCTGCCCTGGGTTTTCGCGCCCACTCCGGCTGGGCCGTGATGGTTGCGGTGGGCGGTTCGCCTTCCGCTCCGCTGGTGATCGAGCGGCGGCGCGTGGAACTGGTGAATCGCGAGATCCCGGGCTCGCTGCAGCCTTACCACGCCGCGGCGGAGATGAAGCTGACGGACGCCGCGGCGTTCCTCCGGCGCTGCTCGGATGCCGCGAACGCCATGGCGCGGGCGGCCATGCGGGATGCGCTCGCGGAACTGGCGGAACGCGGCTACCAGGCAGTCGGTTGCGCGGTTCTGCTGGCCGCCGGCAGGCCGGCAGCGGATCTGGCGAAGACGCTCGCGTCCCACCCGGCAATTCACACGGCCGAGGGTGAGTTCTTTCGGAACGCTCTCAAGCTCGCCGCCGAATCGCACGGACTCGCGGTCACCGGCATCAAGGAACGGGAACTGTTCAGCCGCGGCGCCGCCAGGCTCCATATCCCGGTGGATGAGCTTCAACGCCGCGCGGCGGACCTGGGCAAAGCCATCGGCCCGCCCTGGCGGCAGGATGAGAAGCTCTCCTGCCTGGCGGGCTGGCTGGTCCTCGGCTCCCCTTGACATTCTACCTGAAGGAGTCTATGCTTCACCTAGCATGTCTACCAAAGATGCGGATCGCATCGAGCTGCTCCAGGGCACGCTCGATCTGCTGATTCTCCAGACGCTCGCGATGGGGCACTTGCACGGGCACGCCATCTGCAAAGCCATCGAACGCAATTCCGACGACGTGCTGCTGGTCGAGCAAGGCTCCCTGTATCCGGCGCTGCACCGCCTGATCAAGCGGGGATGGATTCGAACCGAAGAAGGACTCTCGGAAAATAACCGGCGCGCCAAGTACTACCGGCTCACGGCCAGGGGCCGCAGGCAGCTCATCGTCGAAACCACCAAATGGGACCGACTGGCGCGCGCCGTCGGGCAGATCTTGAGACCGGCCCGGCAGGAGAACAGTCTGTGATGCGCAGCCTTTGGAACAAGTACCGGCTGGATGGTCTCGAGGAGGATATTCGAGAGCACATCGAGCGGGAAACGGAAGAGAACATCGAACGAGGCATGACACCAGATGAGGCGCGCCATGCCGCATTGCGCAAGTTCGGCAATGTTGCGCGGGTTCAAGAGGACACCCGAGCGGTTTGGACCGTCGTTTGGCTCGAACAGTTGATGCAGGATGTGCGCTATGGCGCGCGGATGCTGCGCGGCAATCCCGGCTTTGCGGCAGTCGTGATTGCCACGCTGGCTCTCGGTATCGGGATGAACACGGCGGTCTTCAGCGTCGTCAATGCGGTGATGTTCCAGCCGCTCCCGTACCCGGACGCAGGCCGCCTGATCTGGCTGGGGGACTACAGCACATACGACCGTAGAGACTACTTCGTGCCTCGGACGGACTATCTGGCCTGGAAAAGCCAGTCGCGCTCGTTCGAAAGCATGGCGGCGTACGGAAATCAGGATTTGGCTTTCGTCAGCGGAGGGGAAGCGAGCCAGGAGAGGATCGCGTCGGTCACCGGTGACTTCTGGGCAATTACCGGAGCGCAACCCGCTGTCGGCCGCATCTTCCGGCCGCAAGAGCCCAACCGGATGGTGCTGTCAGGGGCACTGTTTGAACGCCGATTTCGCGGCGATCCGAATGCGATCGGAAAAACGGTGACCTTGAACGGCTATCCGCACGCCATCACCGGCGGGCTCCCCAAAACGTTCCGTTTTGCCTTGCCGCAGCAGTTTACCAAAGGGGACGAAACGCGGAACATCGACGCCTACATTTCGATTCCGGACGCGCTCATGGCGCTCTCCTGGTCAACCAAGGCGGTGGTTTGGTACGCCGCTGAGGACCAATTCGGGCCAGCCCCTTGGGCCGTCCATGTCGTGGCACGGCTGCGACCCGGCGCTCCGCTGGAACGGGCACGGGCCGAAATCCAAACGCTCTACGACCGCTTAGCGCGGGAAAAGCCCGGCTACATGCGGGACAACACGCTTCTGCACTTCTCTCGCTTCGTGGGTCCCGTCGCTCAAAGCGGCGTTAATCGACCCATTGAAGGCACTCCGTCATGAGTAACCACATCAAACCGGCGATTGCGTTCTTCTGCGCGAGCTTGGCCCTGGCCCAGTCCTGGGTGGCACAGAACAGCACGACCACCGCGTCCCTTCGCGGCGTCAGCGCGGTAAATGCGGACATAGCCTGGGCCAGCGGCACCGGAGGCACCTGGCTCAGGACCACCAACGGCGGCGCGACCTGGGCGGCTTCCAAAGTCCCCGGCGCCGAGGACCTGGATTTCCGCGACGTCCATGCGGTGGATGAACAGACGGCATACCTGCTGAGCGTCGGCACGGGTGACAAATCCCGAATTTACAAGACCAGCGACGGCGGCAAACAGTGGAAGCTCCAGTTCACCAATCCCGATGCCAAAGGCTTCTTCGATGCCCTGGCGTTCTGGGACCGGACGCACGGAATCGTGCTGGGAGATCCGGTGGACGGGCGCTTCGTGGTGCTGACCACGGAGGATGGCGGCGATCGCTGGCAACGCCGCCCGACACCTCCGGCGATGCCCAACGAGGGAGCCTTCGCGGCCAGCGGCACCTGCCTGGTGGTGATGGGAGCGCGCGAAGCGTGGTTTGGCACCGGCGGAGTGGACGGGGCGCGGGTCTTTCACTCCATCGATGGCGGAGCAACGTGGACTGTCGCCCGGACAACGATCCGCAACGATGCGGCCGCCGCGGGAATCTTTTCACTGGCGTTTTCCGACGCGCGCCACGGCATCGCGGTGGGCGGCGACTACACCAAGCCCGATATCGCCGAGCGGAACATCGCGGTGACTTCGGACGGAGGCAAGACGTGGACCGAGCCCAGCCGCACGCATCCCAAGGGCTTTCGCTCGGCGGTAGCGTTCCTGCCGGGGGCGACGATATGGATCGCGGCCGGAACATCCGGCTCGGATGTGTCATCCGACGGCGGGAATACCTGGACGCCCTTCGACAACGGCAACTATAACGCCGTCAGTTTGGTTTCGGACGTATTCTCCAGAGGGGCGGGGTTCGCGGTGGGGCCGAAGGGCCGGATTGCGAAGTTCGTTGGGAAATAGCGGGAGTCTCTTCTTGTCCTACCACGTGGCCGTCCGATTATAATTATAAGAATGAAAGCCTGCGCCACCGGGGCAGCCCGGACGTGGGGTAACATATAGTACCAGCGTGATCTACCCTGCCGATTAGGCCTGGGTAGATCGAGAGTAATGCTACCCGCGATCGGCAAATACACCATCGAGAAGGTGCTCGGCGAAGGCGGCTTCGGCAAGGTCTACCTGGCCTTCGATCCGGATGTCGGCCAGCCGGTAGCCATCAAGAAACTGCGCGCCGCAGGCGATCCCGATCTGCTCAAGCGCTTTCAATTGGAGATCCGCACCACCGCCAGCCTTCGGCACAAGAACATCATCACCATCCACGCCAGCGGCGAAGACGGGGGCGATCCCTACCTGGTGATGGAATTCTTGGAAGGACACACACTCAAGCAGGTCATCCAGGAGCGCCGGCCTCTCACCCTGCTGGAGAAAGTCCGCATCATGGCGCAAGTCGCGGAGGGCCTTGCCTATGCCCATTCCAAAGGGGTAGTCCACCGCGACGTGAAGCCGGAAAACATCATGTTGTTGCCGGACGACAACGTGAAGATCATGGACTTCGGCATCGCGCTGGGGCCCGACCGGAACACCGCCGTCACGCAGACCGGCGGCATCATCGGAACTCCTCCCTACTTCGCCCCGGAGCAACTCGAGGGCTTAAAGGCCAACGAGCAGACGGATATCTTCGCATTCGGAGATGTCTACTATGAGCTGCTGACGGGCAATCATCCATTCGAGCGGTTTAAGGGCGACTGGAAATCCCTGCAGTTGGCCATCCTCACCCACGAGCCGCTTTCGGTTGGCGAGCTGGTGCCGGGGTGTCCGGAGGCGCTGGAACTACTGGTGCACAGGACGCTCGCCAAGTCACCGGAATTTCGCTACCAGAAGTTTGAAGAATTGCAGCTCGATAGCGAGGCGATCCTGGTCGATCTGCGACACGAAGGCGCGGCCGCGATCCTCCGGGAAGTCCCCCCACTCATGGAGTCGGGCAATCTGCAAACGGCGGAATTCAAAGTCCGCCAGGCCTATAAACTGGAACCCGGCAACCGCGAAGCAAGGAGGCTTCTCGAAGAAATCAACCTGCTGATTCAAAGAGATCAAAAGCAAACGCGAGCTGCCAAGCTGCAGGCGGACGCCGACAAGCAGATGAGTGAAGGGCGCTACGCCGAAGCGGTGCAAACCCTGGAATTGGCCGCTAAGCTGGACACCACCAACTTCGTCTTGGGAGCGCGCCTGGAAGAGGCCAAGACGCGTTTGGATCGCTACGTCCGCGCCAATCGTCTGGTGTCCGAAGCGGTCTTCCAACAGCAGAAGGGACTCCTTACCGAGGCTCAGGAGCGGTTGCAGGCGGCACTCGCAATCGATCCGGATCACACGGGCGCCATACGCCTGTACCAGAGGGTCTCCGATGAGTTGGAACGGCGGCGCCTGGACCAGGACCGGCAGCAGGCCATGCGCGCCGCCCGGGAGCACTTGGCCGCGAAGCGGTTCGCCGAAGGGTTGGCAGTTCTGGACGAGATCGAAAGGCGGCAACCGGGTGCTGCCGGCGTGGCGGAACTCCGCGCGGAGATCCAGCACGAACAGGCGGAAGAGGGCCGCCGCCTGCGGGCCGAAAGGTTCAATCTCGCGCTCGCCCGGTCGCGCGAGGCCATGCAGGACGGAGACCTGGAGCTCGCCGGCCGCATGGTGGACCATCTGTTTGCGAACTTCGCGGCGGAGCCCGGGGCGGCGGGGGTGCTGCCGGGATTGCGCCGGCAGTTGAATGCCCTTATTGACGCCAGGGAGATCGCTCAATACCAACAGAAGGCACGCGATCTCTTGAGAGAGAAGTCGTTCCCCGAAGCGCTGGCCCTGCTGGCCGAGGCGCTCCGCAAGTTCCGCGATGATCAGGGCCTGGAACGTCTGAACAAAATGGCGGAGGACTTGTACCGGGTCCATCAACGTTCCGAAGCCATTGCCGCGGCGCTGAAGGAAGCCACAGCCCGGCGCGATGCCGGCGACCTCCGAGGCGCGCTCGACACGATTTTGAAGGGGCGGCGCGACCTAGGCGATGAAGCCGCCTTCGCGGACCTTGCGCGCCAGCTCGAAATGGAGATCGAGCAGCAGCGCTATAGCGCGGGACTGGAGAACCTGCTTAAGGAAGGCCGCGAGCTGATGGCCGGCGGCAAGTATTCCGATGCCGTCGATCGGCTCGCAAGCGCCAGAGAATTCAGCGGAGAAGCCGAGGTGCACGCCCTGTTGGACTCGGCGCGGCCCGCGGCGGCCATCGAGGAGGAGCGTCGCTTTGTAGAGGTATCGCTGGCGGCCGCCGGGAAGCTCGAGTCCGAGGAGGAGTGGGCTCAAGCGCTGGGAGCCGTGCAGCGGGGACTTGCCCGGTATCCTCACAACTCGAGTCTGGCGCAGACTGCGGAACGGCTGCGCGATCGCCTGGAGCAGCAGCACCGTCGAGCCTTGATTGAGAGACACCGCGCCATGATTCGCCTCGAGATTGAGGACGGCGAATGGAAGCGGGCCCAGGCGGCATTGCGCAAGGCGCGCGCGGAACTCCCGGGTGACAGCGCGTTCGACGACCTGGCCGGCCGGGTGGAAGCCGGACTGTATGAGGACGGATGGCGCAAAGTGGAGGCGCGCGTCAACCAGCGCCTGGCCGAAAACGATCTCTCCCAGGCGGAAGCGAACCTGAGGGACCAAGCCACCCTGACTTTGTACGCGCAAGATCCAAGGTGGAAGGCGCTGGCGCAGGAAGTTGTCAGGCGGCGGGAATATGAAACCGCGCTGCTCGAAGCCGACCGCCAGCGGAACGCCGGCCGCTTCTCGGATGTCGAAACATTGCTGACCGGAATCATCAACCAAGGGCCTCCCGACAACCGGGCCGGCCAAATGCGCGACGCGATCCGGATCGAGCGGTCGGAGGCACTACGCCAGGCGGAGATTGCGCGTATCGCAGAAGGAATTCGCGAACGTCTGAAGCGCGGCGATTCGGCGCAGGCGGGGCCGGAGCTAGCCGCGGCACGCGCCCGATATCCGGGCGAAAGCGTTTGGACGGAGTTGCAGGCAGAGTTGGATGCGCGGCAGCAGGCGCTGCGGCGCCAGGCCGATATCGCCGCGGCAGAAGAGAGCGTGCGGCAAGAGCTCGGCCGCGACCACATCCGGCAGGCCGTAGCGCTGTTGATGGCAGCGTGCGGGAAGTTTCCGGGGGAGGCCGTTTGGACAACCCTGGAAGACAAAATCAACGCGCGCCAGGCAGTTTTGAAGCAGCAGCAGCACGAGATCTCGGCTATGGCGGAAAGCGTCCGCCGGTGGCTGAGCCGCGACCATACGCAGGCGGATCTGGGAGCTGTTTCCCTGACCGAGATGCGCAAGGCTTTGCTCCAGCGGCGGCGCGAAGACCTGCGGCCGGCGAGAACCGAGTTGGATGCCGCGCGCGCGAAGTATCCGGGCGAAGATCTGTGGGGCACGTTACAGGCCGCAATCGATGCGCGCCGCGCGTTTCTGGATGCGGAAGGCGAGATTGCGGAGCGCGTGAGCCACTCGCTGGAACGCGGCGATTTGGCGCAGGCCGAGGCCCAGTTGGCGGCGGCGCGAGCGGACTATCCGGACGAAGATTTCTGGGGCATGTTCCTGACCGAGATCGGACGGTACCGGGGACTGCTGCAATCGCAGGCGGAAGTTGCGCGGATTCGGGAGAGCGTTCGGGATCGCTTGAAACGCGACGACCTTCGAGGTGCGAGGACCAGTCTGGACGCGGCGCGGGCTAAGAATCCGAACGAAGGTATCTGGGCGATTTTACAAGCGGAGATCGACGCGCGGCAGGCGTCGCTCGAAAGAGAAGCCGAGATTGCGGATGTGGCCGAAAGTGTCCGCGGACGGCTCGATCAGGAAATTCGCCACGTACTCCTCGACGAAGCGGAAGCGCCCCCAGGGACTTATCCCATCGCGCCGGTGTGGGATGTGCTGCGCAATGTCACCACCCGATTGAACCAGGCTCGGGCGAAATATCCGGGCGAAGGCATTTGGGATGTCTTGCAGGCCGAAATCGCGGAACGGCGGGCCCGACTGGAACGCGAGATCGCGGATATCGTTCGGGCCTGTTCCAGCCTGCTCCCGCTCGACTGGAACGCGAGCCAGTTGGCCGCGGCGCGCACTCGCTACCCCAGCGAGCCTTTCTGGACGATCCTGGAGGCGGAGATCGATGCCCGCCGCGAGGCTCTCGAGCGGGCCTCCATAGCCGAATTCGCGGCGCGCGTCCGCGAGCGCCTGGAGCAGGACGATCTCCAGACGGCGCTGGTCCGGCTAGGCGCCGCGCGGAAGACGCACCCGGGGGCGCGGCTGTGGGACGAACTCCAGGCCGAGATCGACGCGCGCCACGCACGGTTGAAGCGGCAGGAGGAGTTGGATGCCGTCGAGAGAAGCGTCCGCGAACAACTGGAACGCGTGGTCCGGATTCCCATGGAGCGGGACTGGACCAACCCCATCGAGCTTCAATGGGAGGCGTTCCAGAAGGCCGCGGCGTTGTTGGCCGGAGCGCGGGCGAAGTATCCGGACGAATACCGTTTCGCGGCACTCCTGGCTGAAATCGGCGCGCGGCGTGCGCAGTGGCAACAGGAGCTTTCTCAGCGGATCGCGGACGCCATTCGGGACCACCCCCACAAGTCGACGGTCGAGTTGTTGGGACCCCAGATCAACAGGCTGGGCGCGAAAGATCCGAACGAACCCCTGTGGGTGCGCCTGAAAGCCGAGATCGACGCTCTGGAGGCGCTCCTCAATCGGCAGGCCGAAGTGGCCGCGGCCGGAGAGCGCGTGCGCGCATGCGTGGAACGACATGATTTCCAGCAGGCGGCGGCTGAACTGAATGCGGCGCGGGCAAAGTACCCCGGTGAGGCGCAGTGGGCAACGCTCGATGCCGAGATCGAGGCGCGGCAGGCACGCGAGGAGCAACGGCGCCGCGAGGCCCGCGATGGCGACCGCGACCGGCTATTGACGATCGGCCGACAGGTCGAGACCGAGTCACGCAAGCGAACACGGAGGGACCTCGATAGCGAGGCGCAGCGCGTCGCCGCCGGCTACGCCGGCGACCCGGAGATCACGGCCATCGCCGCCCGGATCCACGCGCGCGTCGAGGCGCCGGCAGCCGAGCCTGTCACGCGGAAGCCCATTCCCTGGAAGCGGATCGGGATCACCGCGGGTGCGGCGGCAGCAGCAGCAGCCGTACTGCTCGTGATGCTTCACAGGAAGCCGTTGCCCGAGCCCAGACCCACTCCGATCACAACGATTCCCGTCGAGATTCGCACCGATCCCCAGGGCGCCTCCGTGCGCGTGGGCGATCGTTCCTGCGTTACGCCCTGCCGCTTCGACCTCATGCCGGGGAGCTATCAGTTGGATGCGCAACTGAAAGACTACGAGCCGAAGCAGCAGACGGTGATTGTGGACGCGTTCAACCGCCTGGTGGATTTGACGCTGCGGCCCGTTCCGCTTCCACCACCGCCGCCCGGCGCCACCACCGGCACGTTGGTGGTGCGGACTGAAGTGCCGGGCACGCTGATCTACGTCGATGATGTACCGCAACCTAGCCGCACGGACCAGTCCGGATCCGCAACTTTGTCGTTGGAAGCCAAGGCGCACGAGGTGCGAGTGGAACGAAACCAGTATGAGAGGCCTGCTGCGAAGCAGGTTAGGATTACCGCAGGCACTCAGCAAACCGTGGTGTTCCGCCTGGTTCTCCAAAACGCGCGGCTGGAACTGAGCGGCGCGCCTGCGAACGTGGAACTGCGTGTGGACGGCAAGTCGCTCGGCCGGGCGGATGGGTCTCCCACGTACCTGTTCCCTGCGCCTGTGAAGCCCGGCGATCACACTCTGGAGGCCGGGCAAGGATTATTGCAGGCGGGGCAAAGGCCCGCCAGCCGGTCGCTGACACAAGGATTCGAGGCCGGTCAGACGGTACGATTGGCCTGGAAGGCCGAGACAACGACTCGACCGACAGACATCGGCCCCGGAACCAGCGCCGGCGCCGGAACTCCGCCCGTCAAGAAACTGGCGCTTGCCCCGGAAGAGATCGAGGAGCGCGACTGGGAAGGGGTTCGCGACACCTCCGATCCGGCGCGGTTGCAGGATTTCCGCAAGAAATATCCGAATAGCAGGCACGGGAGCGACGCCCAATCAACATTAGACCGCCTGCTTTGGTCCAACACCAAGAAAGATAGTCTGGAATCGCTGCGGGCGTATCTCCAGGAGTTCCCCAATGGCACGCACGCGTCGGAAGCGAACTCGCAAATCGCCGATCTCGTCTGGAAGGGAGTCGACCAGAGCAAGCTCGATCAGGTACGTAAGTTCGCGGAGGAGAATCCGAATAATCCCAACATAAGAGACGCGCAGAGGATACTGGATCAGTTCAATGCCAGGCAAGAAGCACTGCAAAAGCAGGTCCTTGACGTGCTGAACAGTTTCAACAACCTTTACCAGCGTGGCCGGTCAAAGGACCTCACGCGGATTTGGCCGAACCCTCCGGACGTGTTTCTCAAACCTGCCGCACACACTACCTACGAACTTCAGACCGCCGCCGAACCTGTTATTTCCGGGGACCAGGCGCAGGCACGGGTTTCCTGCTTGCTGACCACCATCATAAGTCAGCCCAAGAGCCGCGTGCCGCAAAGGGTCACCGTACAGCTCCGGAATCAGAACGGCCAGTGGCTAATCGAGAAGATCAATTGACCGCCAGGCCTTGCCCAGTTTAGAACGTGTAGCTCAGCCCATACAGCGGAACAAAACGCGCGGTCAGCCCGTTGTTGTCAAGCCGGACCAGGGCGTTGAATGTCGCCACCAGGTTGCTCGCGACCTTCACCTTGTAGCCAAACGAACCGCTGTACTGTCCAAAGGAAGTCCGTCCAGTGACGCCGACCAACCCGCTAGCAGTCGCGGACGCATAAGGAGCGATGGGAGAAAATCCGGGCGCGGAAGCCTCTCGTACGGTCTGGGCACCGTGAATCCAGCCGACTTGATTTCCCAGTATATCCACGACCACGGTGTTGCGGTGGCCTAACGCGAATTCCGTTCCTACCGACCATTGAAACACATCGGGCAGATAATCCTTGGTCACGATCATCGGCGCACCGATATAGGGAACCGTCTCGCCGCCCATCGTGACTGTCTGGGGAGTTCCGTTCAGCGTTCCGCCCAGCTCGCTTTTACCGCTGAATTGCCATCCGATGTTGAAGTGCGGCGAGAACACCACGCCGCTGGACGACGGTTTGCTATAGAGCGACACGGCAAGGAAGGGTTTAATGGTGGTAGTACCGGTGCCCAGGAAGTTGCCCGCATCTCCGGTCGCGAATCTCAAGTCGGTTCCGACCGATACCACGGCTTGCGAACGGTCGACCACGGCGCCCTTGACGCGCACGAGCAAATCCCCAATGCCGGACTTCGCCATGGCGGATTGACCAATCAACGCTTGCGTGGTTTGGAAGGTGCCCGGCGATAGCGTATTCATGCACCAACAATTACTGCCTGCTTGCGGACCTCCGCCGCCAAGACCGTCGCCAGTGAAAACCAGAGCATTGTAGGCCGTTGCCGCCACTGCCGAGTGAACCATCGGGATGCCGACCGATATATCCACGCGATCTGTGGCTCCGTATGTGACGAAGGCCAGATCCTGCGACAGCCGCACGTCCAGCCCAAGATTGAAAGTGGCGGGCTGCGTGGTGTTTTTCCCATTCGCCGGCGTGATGGTCGAGCTGTCGCCTCCTTGGTACAGGATGCTCAGGCCGTTCAGGCTCTGCCCGTTGATGGATGTGAAGTGGAAATCCTGATGGGAGATGCCGAGAAACCACTTGCGCTTTCCGATGGTCTCCGCCCGTTCCGTGAGTATGGGACCCAGGGTGCTATCGGCACCCACTTCTAATCCGGTCGCCGGATCCGTCTTCCGAATCACCGCGGAAGCAGGTGACGCAACGGGAATCAACGAGAGTGCCACACCGATGGCAGAGCTGACCGCACTGTTCAAAGCCGTTGGGCTGGCAGGCTGGTAGGTTCCAGGAGTGTTGATAGCGCCGCTGGCGGCACGCTCCGTATAAATGCCGAAGAGGGCGTGCGGGATGCTTCCGCTCGCATCCGGCGTAAAAAGGGAACTCTGGGAAAACTGAGCTCCCACATTGGTGGTAGTGACCGTGGAATACATCAAGACCTGCGAAACATTAGGCGCACTTTGATTCTGCGCGCTGGCGGAACCAATCACGAAAGCCGCTGCAACTAAATAGTTGATCTTCGTAGACGTAGACATAGTCCCCTCTTTATGCCTGAAATGTTGTGATTTCCCCTCACGAACTGCGTTACAGGATACCACAAGAGAACAACGTACGGCCATTGAAAAAAGGGACATAGGACCATACCGGCCAGGACCGGCTCCGGCGGATACCCGATCCGGTCGCACTGGATGCTGGCGTAAAACGGGTCGGATTACCGCGCGCAGCAACCACCGTCGATGAGAATATCGATAGCAATCACCGCCGTGCGGCCGTCCGGTATGCCGATTACATCGGGGCGGTTCCTTTCTGCGCCCGGTTCATGATCTCATCCGCCAGCCCCTGCGGATTGTCCACGTTATGGATGGTCAGGCGGCTGGCCTCTCCGGCCGTCTCGATGGAGAGATCGCCCACATTGAAAATGCGCTGCGCGAGCCGCTGATCCACACGCACGTCCTGCACTTTGGAAAGCTGAATGTTCCGCGTGGACTTGGCGGCCATCCCGGTCTCGTAGCGCAGCCGGTCCCCGGTGACCGTGGTCCGGGTGAACCTGCGGCGCAGCGCCCGCATGGCAGGCCAGACCAGCACAAGCACGGGAACCGCCATCACCCATGGCCCCACGGCGGTATTCCACAGGACCAGGTATGCAATCTCCAACCCCAGAAAAATGATGGCCGCCAGGATCGCGCCGGCCTTGATGAACTTTGCGGTGGGCTGAATGGTGAGCTCTGTCACAGTACCGTCCTCCTCGCCCTGCTATTGTATCGCGGCCAACGGTGTCCTACGATAGGAGACCAGGAGGACACACAAATGTTTCGGAGACTGGCAACCATCGCGGGGATTACCACGGTGGCTGCATCCACCATGCTGGCGGATTTCAGCTATCAGGAGACCACCAAGGTCACCGGCGGAGCGCTGGTGAGCGCCATGAAGGCCGTGGGCGTCTTTTCCAAGCAGGCACGGCAGGCGGGCGAACCGGTCCAGAGCACGGTGGCGGTGAAGGGCGACCGGCTGGTGCACCGCACCGCGCTCCACGCGGCGATCATCGACCTTGCCGCCCAGACCATCACCAGCGTCGACCTTCAGAAGAAGACCTACTCCGTCATGACGTTCGACGAAATGAAACAGGCGCTGGAGCAGATGCAGCAAAAGATGCAGCAGAAGCGGCCCAACGGCGATCAGCCCGACATGAAATTCAAGGTGTCCTCCAACAACACCGGGCAGACCAAGCAGATCAACGGATTCGAAGCGAAAGAGATGATCCTCAAGATGGAGATGGAGGGCACCGACCAGAAGAGCGGGCAGACGGGTTCGATGGTGGTCACCGCCGATACCTGGATCGCGCCGAGTGTGCCGGGTTACTCCGAGGTGCGCGATTTCTACCGGAGGATGGCGGAGAAGATCAATTGGACACCCAGCGGCAACATGTTCATGAGCCGTCCCGACGTGGCCCAAGGCATGGCCGAAGTCTACAAGGAATCCGCGAAGCTGGACGGCATGGCGGTATTTCAGACTACTACGATGGGCGCGGCAGGCACGGCGCCCGCCGACGGCTCCAACCCACAGCCCGCCGCCCAGCAGGCCCCGGCCGATCGGCCGTCGGTTGGCAGCGCACTGGGCGGCGCGCTCGGCGGCAAATTCGGATTGGGCCGCAAGAAGACCCAGGACTCGCAAGCGCAAGCGCCGGCGCCTGCTTCATCGAGCGGCTCCGCCTCGGGAGTCCTGCTGGAAATGACCACTGAGATGAACGATTTCTCCGCGAACCCGGTGGATGCATCGCAGTTCGAAGTGCCGGCCGGGTTCAAGAGGGTCGAATCCGAAATGAAGCGCGCGGCGCAATAGCGGGTACAATTGAACCATGGGTGACGTGCGCACACTGTTGACGTTCGAGCAGTTCGAGCAACTCCCCGATGAACCAGGCAAGTGCGAATTGCTGGAAGGAGAGCTGATCCAATTGCCGCCCGCCAAGCGCAAGCATAACCTGAGATCGGAAAGCCTGTTCCTTTGGCTGCGTGACGCCATCATGAATATGCACGCCCGCGGCTTGGCCGCCGCGCCGGGCGATCCACACCACGAGATGGGCTACCGGCTTGGACCGCTTACGTGGCTCCAGCCTGACGTCAGCATCACACATGCCGGCCAACCCGGCGGTGACTATTACGAGGGCGCGCCAGCCCTGGCCGTCGAGATGGTTTCCGAGAGCAACACGCCCCGCAAAATTGCTCGT
>Ga0116221_1000259_pt1 | contig 38002 bp, 37 predicted proteins | sample Sb_taG_5_FD_88965 | JGI IMG/M metagenome (GOLD analysis project Ga0116221, IMG submission 88965) | Peat soil microbial communities from Weissenstadt, Germany - Sb_50d_8_FC metaG | ecosystem: Environmental > Terrestrial > Soil > Wetlands > Peat | place: Germany: Weissenstadt | collected 2010-09-21 | reverse complement strand
TTGCTTACACCTGTCGGTTGATTGGTCTTTTCTGAGCGTACTTTCTTCATCGTCGTCTCCCTAACGATCGTGGTGTAAGTAGGCTGTCATTGCAAAGAGCGCCACCTGCATTGGTCAAAGGGGATCACTCCGCAGGACCTTACTCTCGTATTTAGGGAAAAAAAACCACCCCCTATTTGCTAAGGGACTTTGAGCTGTCAAGGCCTTACTGGCCAACCCGGCAGCCAATGCCGCCATGCTGACGACCTCATTCGACACGGTTACACACGGTAGCGGATTCTTTGCCGTGACCAATTCGAATGGCGGCTTCCGGGAAGCCAGTTTGACGTGCTGAACTTCCGGTTTTGGCTGAAAGTGTCTGTTGTCTCTCCGGCGCATCGACCGCCTAAGTTCATTTGCTGTGCCTCGCAGCGCGCGTCCGTTTGTTCTGCGCTTTGGCCTGGCGCAGTAACTGATTCCAGTCATCCGGCGGATTACCGCTCTTAAGCATACGGCGAAACGTGCGATAGGCGTCGGAATCGCTCTCGTACGCGCGCTTCGTATCTTCGTCGTTGACCCAGGCGTAAATGATGATGCGGCTCTCGCGGTGATAGCGAAAGAACAGCCGATACTGTTGGAAGAACTTCGCCCGGAACCAGTGCTTGTACTCATCCCCGAGCGCTGCGCCTTGTCTAAACTCCGGGCGCGTCGGGTCCTCCGGTATGATCTCGAAGGCGAGCTTTACGATGGCGGTCAGCCGCTTGGTGGGATTCTTAGCGGTGTACCCCTTCGGATCCTTCGCGCGTAGGCGTTCGACGTGAGCGACCAGCGATTCAAAGGAGTCGAGAAACTGTGGATGCGCAAAGATCAACCAGCCCTTGATGAGCAACGGCGAGTCAGCCGCAGCGCTCGTCATTCGTCCTCGGGCTGGAGCGGTGTATTTAAGTCAACCTTGACGCCCTTGACCAGCGATCGGGCGCGGCGCACGAGGGCGAGGTTGATGCCTCTTATCTGACTCGGACGTGCTTCCATGTCGCGCGCCAGGAAGGCCAGGAACTTTCCGACCACCGGATCGCTCTCCTCCCCAGCCTCGGCGCGGGTCAATAGTACTGCGCCATCCGCTCTTACCACATATCGAATCCTGTCGCGCTTGCGCAATTTGAGCGTGCGACGTATGGCATCCGGTACCGTCGTTTGGTAGCGGTCGGTCAGCGTAGATTCAATTTCCAACGAGGCCATACGAGGATTTCCGCGAACATGAGGCAGCGCGGATGGTAATGCAAACGCATTGTCAATGCAAGACCTTGCGGGCTCCGGATGATGGATCGGCGTCGCGGTGAAACAGAACTACTCTCCTGCCGGCATTGCATTCAGGCCGGCGAGTTTTTCCAGCATCGCTGAGCGGATGAATTTAAAGTACGAGCGTTCGATCATTCGAAGACTAGTGCCTGTCTGAGCGGCAACCGTAAGCGGATCCACACCGTAGAGCTGCAAAAACTCGCTAATCCGAGCGTGCCGGAAACTATAGGCAGAGGCCTCAGTCGGGACACGCATCTCCCTCTGGGCGCTCTTGTTGTGCACAGCGATTGCCGAGCGAACCTCCTCAGCCCAAATGTCGCGACGCCACGGTTTCCCCTCAGCTGCCGTGAAAAGCCGATCAGTCGGGGACTTCCCATTCGCCCATGACCTGAAGGACGCGACCCCGTCCTTATCGAGGACCACATACCTCGAGCGCAGTTTCGGCGGACGTCCCTTTCGATGCGAAAGCCTCAGGCGCTCTCCATCGAAGTCTGCAGCCGCCGTCTCCGCGAGTGCCTTCGGACGAGCACCCGAGAGTTCAAGGCCACGCAGGAAAGCAGCTGCTTCTGGCGATGCTGAATCTATGACGCCTTTTCGCTGGGCCGGCGAAAGTAATACCGCAGTTTCGGACTCATCGTCCGCCAGAGCCTCAATGCGCCACGCCGCCGGACTCCCGATATGTCCAAGACCATGCGCCCGATTCAGGCCTGCGGTTACGGCGCGCACGAATCGATTTACGGTCCGCGGTAATCGTCCAGGCTTGAGCTGATCGCGCCAATCCAAGAAATCGTCTTTCGTTGCTCCCTCAAGTTGCAGTGCGGCGAGAGGATCTTTGTACCGCTTGTCCTTGCGATCGAACCCGAGCGCTGTCTTAAATTGGCCCTCGGCTTTCTTAGCTGCCTCCCCGCGGCCATGGCGTCGCAAGTCAGTCAGGTAGCTCTCCAGGCCGGCGATAACTGTACCTCTCTTTATGGCGCGAACCGGTGAGCCGGTGAGCTGGGCGAGCCAATCCTCCGCCCGCCTTTTGGCCTTGTCGAATTCGAGCGCTTCGCCAAGCGCGTGGTGCTGCTGCTTTTTGTCTCGCCCGCGGAAGCGAGCGAGCCACGTGTCCGGACCTCGTCGAAATCCCAGGTAGGCGCCTGCAGCGAGCCGCTGCCAGTACGGCTCGCGCCTCGGCGCCAGGCGATCGCGGGCGCGCTTGCGAGACAGATCTGCCATGGGTAGAAAGCTATCTGTACGGAACGGTACGGAAAGTCTACCGGAGATGGCTATGGACAACGGTGGAATAAAAGCCTACAAATAACCCAATTGCCATAATGGTATGGACAGCGATGGATTGGGGACCGGCCCTGCTAAGGGTGTAACGGTCAAAAGCCCTTCGAGGGTTCGAATCCCTCTCTCCTGCCATTATCTTTCCTTGTCTTTCCGCAACTTGCGCTCGGTCTGGCATGTCCTGGTGGCATTGTGGTGGCAAATCCAAGGGCCTGGAGGGGATCCGTGCCAGTTTGCACGATCTGCGGTCCGACGCTCTGCAGAACCACATTCGGTACGACGAGTCCACGCGCACCCGACTCCATCGCGCGCTTAATCGCCTCGATATCCTCCGTCTTCGCCCCTTCGGTCCACGCTGCATAGACCGCCAACATCGTTTGCAGGCTGTGACCATGTTGCTCGGCGACCCGGAGGGGATTGTTGCCGAGGATCAGATTCCAGCTGACCGAGGAGTGTCCGGCACATGACCACATTGCTAATTCCGCAATGCTTTAGAACACGGGAGCATCCAACAGAACCTATCACGACTCGGGTCGAAACCCCGTGGTTGATGCTGATTTACTGCGCGCTCAGGCTACTTCCCACCCCGATGTCCCTGGCGGATGTCGGTATCGGCTGCTGCCGTTGCTTTGATATAACAACACGGCGCAGCGAGACAGTCCGCGGGTGCAGGAGTCGATGGTGAGTCCACTGACCGTGAGTCCGCTCATTCTTGGCGGCCACACATTCATCAGCCAGCTCGGAAACGACCCGCCGGCCTCAGAGCAGCAGCAGCGCTTGATCGTCGAATCGTGCCTGGATCTGGGCATTCGATGGTTCGACACGACATATCAGCCTGAGCGCGTAGCCCTCGGCAAGGTGCTGCATTCACTCGGCCGGCGCGGCGAGGCGACGATCCTGGCCTGGAATTTCTTCACCGATTTCACGTCAGATGATCCGGTGGGCGGGCCGGGCTGCTACGTCCCCGCGCACATCGACACAATCCTGGAGCAGCTGCAGACGTCCTACGTTGACTGCCTGGTCATGGTGCCTTCGGACCACGCCGAGCAGAACCAACGGCAGCAGGAGTTGCTGCTGGACTGGCAGAGGCGGGGCTACGTGCGGTCGCTCGGGCTCTGGATCTCGGATCCGGCGATCATCGAATACAATCGAAGCAGCAATCCGTTTCGATACGCGATCCGACCCTGCAACATCGCGACCGACGAGGCCCCTGCCGTGTTCGCTGCTTGCAAGATGGCCGGATGGGAGACGCTCGCGACGTCGCCATTCTTCCGGGGATGGGAGCTGGACCGGATGGTCGCGGAAGCGAGCGCGTGCGCGCTGGGACCGGTCGAGACGCTACGATCGATGCTCGCGGACCTAATGTTGCGGTTTACCTTGTTTCAGCCGGCCGTGGACCGCGTCATCGTCGCTATGCGAAAACCCGACTGGATCCGCCGGAATCTGGAAAGCGTGTCCCGGGGTCCGCTCACGCCTGAGGAGCATGGGCTGCTGCGAAGGCTTGCGGCCCGTCGCAACCGCTGGTGGCGGCGCGGACTTCGCCGGTTGCGGAATGCGGCGCGCAGGGTGGTACCGGGACACTGACGGCCGTTCGCGGCCGGCACCGCGTCGCCTAGTGACTCTGACGGCTGCCGACGATCCTGGCGGGAACACCCAAGGCGATGCTGTACGGGCCGATGTTCTTCGTCACGACGGATCCGGCTCCGATCACCGAACCGCCCCCGATATGCACTCCATCGAGGATGCGGCAACCAGAGCCGATCCAAACGTCCTCGCCGATCACGATGCCCTTTTTCGTCAGTGGCTGCGTGTTCATTGGCACATCGATGCGCTCAAAGCCGTGATTGGCCGGGATGATCACCGTGTGCGCCCCGATCATGGTGTTGCGGCCGATGGTGAGGCCGCCATGCCCATAGAGCACACAGTACGGCCCGACGTAGGCGTTCGCCGCGATCTCAATGGCGCCGCCATAGGTGGCGACGATGACGCCATCCGAAATGATAACGCCGCCGGCGATGACGATTCGTCCGCCAGGGGATCGGCCGTCGCAGGCAGTCTGGATCAGCGCGCTCTTGGCTATATACGCCGAGGCAGCGATCCGGATCCCGCGCCGCGTATTCAGCCACCGGACGCGGACCCGCCGCCGAATTCTCTGCGCCAGATTGCCACGCGCTGTCATCGCTGCGGCGAAGTCAACATCCGCAGACAATCCAGCAACGCTTCGACCTCATGGGAGGCGTCCTTCCAGGCGCTGGCCTTTGGCCGTTTGCGTGCCTCGGGGTTGGTGTCGAGCCCGGCGGAAAGCCAGCCGCCGCGCTTGGCATCGATCAGATAGCCCTTTGCGTACTGCCACAGACGCTCGAAATGCGATGCATAATCGATCCGGTCATCCGGATGCAGTCCTGCCATCGCCAGGAGCGCTCTCAGCCCATCGGCCTGGGCCCACCACACCTTGTCGCGCACGAACACGACGGTCTCTTCCAGGCGCACTGGGCCGAGGCTCGATCCGGCCAGATGAAATCCCCCTTGGTCGCGATCCCAGGCGATGCGCAACATCGTATCGACCATGGACTTGGCAGTGGACCCGGTGGTCGCGTCCAGGGTGCCGAACAGGGCTTCGGAGGCTGCGAGCAGGATGATCGCGCTGCGCAGAATCTGCCCGTAACGCACGACGTCGGGTAGCGGCGTCCAGTCCGGATTGGCAAACATATGCATTAGGCCGGGAGCGACGACCAGACGGTCGCGCACGATGCCCAGCACTTCCTCGAGCCGCTGTCGAACCAGTGGGTCGGGCCAGATGCGATAAAGATCGGCGAACGCCTTCAGCAGATCCGAATTGGTGTTGGCGTCCTTGCAGCCGATGGGCATCCCTATCGAATCGCGATACTCGCCCGCCGGCCAGTGTCCCTGGTCGGCAGCGAGAATCGGCGCGCCTTCCCGCGTATAGAACACGAAATACCCGCCGTGCTCATCGTCATGGGCGTGCTCATCCATCCACGCGAAGGCCAGCTTGGCGAGCTCCAGGCACGCCGGATCGCTCGTGATGTCGTAGCACGCGACACAGGCGGAGATCGCATAGGCCGTGCCGTGTCCATGCTTGGTCGCGCCTTCGAGCGGGTCACCGGACCGGGTCAGAAGGTGAAACCAACCGCCCAGGCTTCGGTCCCACATGCGCTCCCTCAGGTAGGCGAAGCCATGCGCGGCCGTTTCACGCAGGAATGCAAGCTCGGGTGAATGCGCTGCGGCCCGGGCAGCGGCGATCGTCTGCCGCGCCTGGTACTCGAGCATCTTGTCGTTCGATCCGCGGGGCTTCCATCGATGGTCGAAGTCACATAGAAACCCGCCGTGCTGTCGATCAACGCTGCGCGGGAACCAGGCCGCGGCCAGGCGGCGCAGCTCCTGATCGAACTCGCGGCGGAGGTTCATCAAGTGGATGGATGAGCTCATGGCTGCGCTCGTCAGAGCCTGAAGGCCAATCCGTTGCTGCCCTGGACGCCCACCGCGCCGGGGCCAAAGTCGAAGAACTTCAGCCCCGCGCGGATCTCGGCTTCCCGACGCCGCAGCAGTCCCTGGGAGATCGACAGCGTCGACGCGAGCATACGATGATGCCCCTCATGCCACGAATTGTGGCCGTGGCTCACATAGACGAACAGATACGGCATGCGCGCAAGATAGCCGAATCGACCGCGCTGTTTCAGCGCCAGCGCGATCCGCAGGTCCTCGCCCAGCTGCGCCTCGGAGCCTGCGGTCGGATAGTCAATCGGAACCGAGCGCCTGACCATCAACGTGCCCGGGTGCCCACCGGCTTCCGTGGCGCGCCAATTGAGGCCGTATAACGAGCGTGTTTGCGGGAAGTACTGGACCACGTCCTGGAGCAATACGGCCTCGTGATTACCCTCGAGCATATGCGTCAACTGCCGCGCGAGCCGCTCCGGATGGCTGCAATCATCATCGTCCCACTGGCGCAGGAAGTCCCCGCGGGCGGCTGCGACGCTGATGTTGCGCAGCTGGCCGAGGCTGAGTGGGCCGGCTGGGGCCACGATGCGGATGTCGCTGCGATTGAGCGATCCGATGTAGTCGAGCAGCGCGTCGCGACCACTGGTGACGCCACCGTCGACCACTACGACCAGCTCCTTGCGCAGCAGGGTCTGGCGGCAGTAGGCCGCGATGCTGCGCCTGACGAAGTCGAGCCGTTCGGGCACGGACAGCGTTAGCATCAGACAACTGACCATGCCGCCGCCGAGCTGCGTGTCGCTTGCCACTGGGAGCATCCTGCCGGTGTATCGGGCCGAACTCCGGTGAACTTTGCCAAACACGCAGGTCTCATTCATTGTCCGCCGATGCTGACGGTTGCGCGAACTGGCAAGCCATTGTGCCGCGGGAACGCTGCCAAGGCGCACCCGATTTTACAGATCGCGGGACACACGCCGCGGGGCTTGCCGTACGATCGCCCAGCATCGGCAGGGTCGAAAAGCAAAGTCCGCCCTGGAGAAAGGGTAACCATCGGGATGGCGGTTTCGTCTTCGCCTCCGGTCCCCTGTCGAAAGAGCTCATCCCCAGCGTGCAGGTGATTTCAGAGATCGGAACCGTGGTCCAACGCCTTCTGACATCGCAGGTCAATCCGTCGGACACGGGTTGCCTCAGTCAGCCGCCGCTGGAAATGGCGGTAGTTTGTCGACGTCTCGCGGATCGTGCTGAATGATCACCAGCGCTTTCAGGTTGCGGGCGATCTGCTTGAACCGGTCCAGTGAGGCGAGCGTGTCCGCGCGACTCGTGTTCCAGGTGGGCACCTGGTTGTTCTCGTAGTTCTCCCGGAAGTGAGTCAGATCGCCAGTGAGCAGCACATTGCCCGTCTTCCCAAGGCGAACCAGCAGGGAGTGATGTCCAGGCGTATGACCGGGTGTGTTCAGCATGACGACCGTACCATCACCGAAGACGTCCTTCTGGTCCCCGGTCAGCGCCTCGAACTTGCCACCTTGCGATAACCAGTGGGTAAAGGGCGCGCGCCAGTTCGAGGCCGTCGCTGCATCCATGCCGCTGGGGGGATTGGCCGCGGTCAGTGCGTCCCAGTCACCCTTGCCGATGAGCAGTTTCGACTGCGGGAACGCTCCGAGCTGTCCGGTGTGGTCCATGTGGTAGTGGCTGATGCCAACGTACGCGATGTCATCCGGACGCAGTTTGAGCACGCGAAGCTGGTCGACCAGACTCAGCTTGGGACTTGCGGGACCTTGTCCTAGCGGGTTTCCGGTGTCCCACAGCATGTAATCGGAGCCGTGCCGGATCAGGTAGCAGCTGTAAGTGAGCCTGAACTTGAAATCGGAGTACGCGTAGGTGTCCGAAAAAGTGGATACGTCGTGGGCCGCTGGATCTTCTCCGCAGGCGAGGCGAGTCAGGGTAACCGTGGTCGCAGATTGGGCAGAAGATGCCACGAGGCACGCTGCGATTGCCACGATCCAGGCTGAAAAATTGCGCGCAGCCCCGCCCATTCGCATGGACGCCATCCCCTATTGTGTCTCATCTGGATCATGCCACCGCGTCGGTGAGGACGGTCGGCGCTGGCGGCAGGTGTCCTGGCAGCTTAACGGGAGGTCCCCAAGCGCGCGCTACCTGGGTGCGGAAGCCGGCGGTCGGCCCGGCTATTTGGCGATACTGGCCCGTTCTCTGGTGGCAAATCCGGGGTTTCGAGGGGACACGTGGGGACCAGAACTCCGGTGATTACAGTAAGTTACTGATCTGACTGGCGCTTCCTCCGGGTTCGAATCCCTCTCTCTCCGCCATTACATTCGCTTATTTTTCCGCGCCTTGCGCTGCAGCGGTGCGTCGCCAGTGCCAAATCAGTGCCAAATTCCCGGGAAGCCAGGGGAACTGGCGCCGTGGTGTGCGCGCTACGCGGGGGTTGAAGCGGGCGCGATTCCATCGCGCGTTTGATCGCCGCGATGTCGCATTCTTTCGTGCCTTCGGTCCACGCGGCATAGACGTCGAGCATCGTCTGCACACTGTGACCGTGCTGCTTGGCAACCCACAGCGGATTCTTGCCGATCATCAGATTCCAACTCACTGACGAGTGTCGTGCGTTGTACGGTTCGCGATAGCGTCCCTTCAACGTGATCTGCAGAGTGCGTTTCCAGCGTACCCAGGGATACTGGAGGTTGCGGATCGGATCGCCGTTGCCCTTGAAGAACAGTTTCCCATGCTTGATCAGGCCCGCGAGCGTCATTCGGGCGCGTAGCGCCAATTGCCGCTTGAGCACCTCCAGCGCGCGCGGGCACAGTTCGATCAGACGATCCTCACCGGTCTTGGTGCGATCCTTATCGCGCGCCATGACGCGCGCTCTGGTGACACTGAGCTTGCCCTGAGCGACATCGCAGTCGGACACGAGCAGCGCAATCTGCTCTGAGGGCCGCAGTCCCCTGAAGAATCGAAACTCATCGAAGTTGCCCTGCGCCTCGCCCCAGTCGCGATGAATCGCAGCGATCAGTGTCTCGGCTTCCTGAATGATGAAAGGACCGATGACGGGACGGTCTTTCTTCGTGAGCCGGAAACACCGCAAGCCGGCAGCGGGGTTGTGCTTCTCAGGATGGTCCTTGTAACCGTAGTCAAACGCACAGCCCAGCGCGCTCACGACGTTGTTGTAGGTCTTTTTCTTGAAGCGCCCGGCATCCGCGATCCTGACCAGTGTCGAGTACTTCACGCGCTCGAAGATCTCGGCGCCGAGTTTCGGTCGCCACACCGCGTCGAGTATTTTGCGGTAGCCGTCGACGGTCGCAAAGGCGAGGTCGTGTTTCGCCAAGCGCGACTCTGCGTGCGCCATGAACTCATCGAACACCTGATTGCAGGTGCGCCTCCCGACTGCGCCATCAATCTGATCGACATTCCGAAAGTCGGGAAACTCTTCGGCGAAGGAAAACGTTGCGTCGGCAATACGCGCCTTAATGTCGTCGAGCTGCTTGCGGGCACGCCGCAGATTCGCTTCGGTCGGCGCGCGCTCCAGCGTGGGCCGATAGCGAACGCCGTCGAACTCGGAATCGAACTGGATTCGATTCGAGCCCCTGCGCGTCACGCCGCCCGTTACGGACCTTCGACCCGTCGGTAATATCCTTGAACATCGATCAGTACGCGGCCGTCGGGCGCGCGCTTCCATACTTTTCCCTCGGGCCAATCGCCGCGTTCGATTTTACGCTCCATCGCCTTGACGGAGTAACCGGTCATTGCATTGGCGAGGGGTAGCAATACATAGCGCGCCGACGCCACGACGTGCGCGCTCAACGCCAGGTCCAACGAAGGTGGCTTTCCGTTCACCCGTTTTTGAACGTGCAAGGTTCCTTGAGGAAATGGTGGCCGCCGTGTGGGGGGCCCCGATCCGGAGTCGTCGCTGTTCATGACTTTCCGTACTCATGATTTGCCGTTCCAGTCGTTCAGGGGCGAAATGTCACTGAGTACGAATTGTTCCTGAAGGGCGCAAGAGATGGCAGCCTGGGTTTTGGGCTGTTCATCGCCAATACTCGAACGACGGTGGCTACCCGAGAGGTCAGGTAAGCCGCGAAACGCCGCTTCGACGCAGTTTCTGGCCTATAAGCCCCGAAACTTGTCTACCCTGGCGGCGTTACGCCCGCTCGCGCGGTAACTGGATTCGTCAGGTACTCAACTTCCCCAGCGGCACGTAAAATTGACCCGCCATGCATGACGTCAAACTCCTCGATTCTCTGCACAACGCCAGCAGCCTGGAACTGTTTCGGTTGAGCATGCTGATCGAGAAACTACTCGCCGATCCAAAACGCATCATCGCCATACGCAAGCACCTTATCCTGGGCCAAGCGGTCAGGTACTTTGATTTCCAGAAGGGGGAGCTGCAAGAGGGACGCATCACCGCCATGGGCGATCGGCAGGTCACGATCCAGGAGCAAGGCTCCCGCAGGGCTTGGAAATTGCCGTATGCCGCCATCGAACCCGCCGCCAAGTCAGAACCTGGGCCCCGCCCGATCCCCCAGGCTGCGGCACCGGTGCGCGGCGACTTTCATCGGGGCGATCAGGTGTCATTTGAGGATCGGTATCTGCGCACCCATATTGGTCACATCGTGCGGATCAATTTGCGCACGGCCACCGTGGAGGCGGAGGGCACGAGCTGGCGTGTATCGTTCGCGCTGCTGCGCCCAGTCATCGACGCTCGGTAACTGCCCGAACCGCCGCGAGCCGTAGCCAGATGTCGCGGCTCGGTAATCATGTCCTCGCCTTATCGCCACGCGTTGCCGCCAAGCGAGCCGGGCATCGGCGTGTGCGTCGTGTTGACCTCATGCTGACGGCGACGACCGGCAGCTCTTGAGAATCCAAATTAGTTGGCGTGCTTCGCCCGCGCCCCGTCGAGATCTCCGTGTTTCGTAAGCTCGACGCACCACGAGTAGTAGCCCGACGGGATACCGGGACCCAGTTTCACCGCCTTGGCATAGCGCACCTGCACACACGCCCAATCACCGCGCATATCGAGTAGGTCGCCCCGGAATCGGTCGCCGTCACAAGCTCCTCCGAGGGTTCGGGAACTCGTCTATCCGATTGCCAATATCACCAACAGATCTGCGTACCGCTTACTTGGAGGCAAGATACTCGGCCACCGAAGCGATCTCATCATCGGCTAAGTTAGCGGCGACGCCCTGCATGATGGCGTTTTCGCGCAGCAGACCGCGAAAGTACTGTAGTTGCAATACAAGATAGTCTCGATGCTGGCCGGCCAGCCGTGGAAATGTGTTGTCTCCCTGGCCCTCGGCGTTGGGACCGTGGCAGGTACTGCAAGCGATAACGCCACGCTCCGGCACTCCGTTTTCGTAGATCAACTTGCCCTTCTCCGCTAAGGCGGGGTTGCTCGACACCTGGCCTCTCACGGGTGGCTGGCTCGCGAAGTACTGTGCGAGGCCTTCGATTTGATCATCGGAAAGAGCTTGGGCTATCCCCCACATAAAGGCTCGCGCATGGGGATCGCTGCGGCCACGCTGCCGAAATAGTTTTAATTGGGCCTCGATGTAGCTTGTTTGCTGAGCAGCCAGATTCGGGAAGAGCGGCGAGATGCTGACTCCGGTATCACCATGGCACTTGGAACACGCGTTGCTGGCGAGCATCGTAGCGTGCAAAGCCGATGGATCATGCGGCACGACGCCGTCCGCCGCAGCTGCATCACGAGCGACTGTGGCTGCGAGCACGATCGCAGCGACGATGAGCGAGTTGACTGCCAGCTTTCTCATCAGAAGTCCATCCATAGCCCTACCACCACGGTGTTGTTGTTCGATGCCTTGGGATTGGTCGATCCGGCGAGAAAGAACGGGTTTTGGTTGTTGTCGACGAAGTTGTAGAGGTCATATTGCAGAAGCAACTTGGCGTTAAACCAAGGCAGGTAGTCGAGCTCAAACACCTCGTATTGGTTGCCTGGTGAGCCGCTGCCCCCATTGAAAGCGACATCGGTGGTGCCGGTAGTGCGCCTAAAGCTGACCAGTCCGCCATAGTGACGGTTATAGTAATACTCTCCAGTCACCTGCAGCTGATTGAGCTGGTCAGTTGAGTTGCTAAAATAGGTTGGAACCAGGCCAGGATCGTTCTCTTGACGTTCGTGGGTGTAATGGCCGAGGAGCGTGAAAATATTGTGTTGACCGTTGTATTGGTACTGCCAGTCGACACTGAGATCGAGGTAGCGGTTGGCGTTGCCAGGCGAGAGCGTTTGTCCGGCGAATACGCTCGGTACGAACCTCACGTACATGCCGGAGGTTCCAATCATAGCCGAGTTATAGCCCCAGTCGCGCTCGTAAGCTGCCCGCCAATAAGGGGCAAAGCTCTCGATGGTGCCTCCTCCGACATTGAGGTTGCTGCTATCTTCATTGGCGATCGCGCTGCCGGACTTGGCCGCGTGATAGTCCGATAGTTCGAGGTAAATGGAATCCTTGTACCAAACATAGGCGCCGAGCCCTGCCGCCAACCCCGGAAACTGCGTAAATAGCGGCGCACGCGGGCCGGTGTTGCCGAGAGGCTGCGTAGCACTCCAGAGGGTCTGCACCGGGAAGTAGGGGATGCCATACGCTTCACCCGTGTTCCAGACATCCTGGAAGCTTGGATTGTTGTTGAGCGTCAAGCCCCAGACCCAATCATTGTTTTCAGTATGGTCAGAATATCTGACGTCGTTATTATCGATGCCGAGCGAACCCGTGTTCTGCAAATAGGTCAGCTGCAACCACGCGCCGAAATGGTCGGAGATCGCCCCAGCGTACATGATGCTCATTTGCTGTGGAAATTGAAAAGTATCGCTCTGCGATTTGGCGCCGGGCACCAGGCTATCGGGTAGCGCCCGGTCCCAATGATCGTAGGTGGCCTGCAGTAAAATTGAAATTCCCGGTATGTCGGTGAGCCATACCGTATTGCGCTTGTGGTCGTCGATGTCCGAGACCAACGGCGGTCTCGTGGTCAGGGTATACGCGTTGAGCCTGAAGCGCCGACCGAATGGCGTGAGTTCAGGGGGTATTGTATGGCAGGCCTCGCAGGCCAACCCGGTCTGTCGGGCGAAGCTCGGAACGGCTTGTGCTGGCGTTGAAACCAGCGTCAACGCTGCCCCCCCGAAGACGATGGTGGCCAGCGCGCCGAGGCGCAATAACCTCACAGCAGCCAACGCTGACCTGAACTCGAGATGATCGCGGGTCATTCAGTCTCCCCCATTATTATGGCTGCCCAATCCCTCAGCGCATCAGCGACCATCCGCACGCAGAATGTTACCGAGATGCTCCCCACAAGGCACGAACCTAGCAAACCACCTCTGACCTGAAGATGACTTCAAGATGACCGATTCGTCATCTTTGAAGGAGAAAAGGGCATTAGGTGGATTCAATGGCTCGGCGATGGGCCCGCCGAGAGAACCAGGGAGGCCGTCGTACCTTGTCCTACCGTGCTGTCAATGAGCAAGCTGCCGCCGTGCAGCGTCATGATGGACCTCACGATGGCCAGACCGAGTCCTACTCCACTGGGGCTGGCGGTACGGGACGGATCGACGCGATAAAAGCGGTCGCCCAGTTTGGCGAGATGCTCGGACGCAATCCCGACGCCGGAATCGATAACGCTCAAAGTCCGGGTGGTGCCCGGGCCCTCGGCCGCCCGCAGCGTCACGCGACCGCCGCGGGGGGTGTACTTCAGTGCATTCGACAACAGATTGCTGAGCGCACGGCGCAGCAGTAGCGGGTCCGCTGCTATCCTGGTCTGGCCTTCGCAGGCCAATTCGACACCTTGCTCCTCCGCCAGAGCTTGATAGAAATCGCAGACCGCTTGCAGCTCGGCGCGCGCTTCCAGCGAGATCGATGCCAGCGCCGCACACGCCTGGTCAGCTTGGGCTAGAAACAGCATGCTGTCGATCATACGCGCCAGATGCGCGTGCTCTTCGAGCGCGGACTGAAGCACCCGCGTGTACTCTGCGGTCGTGCGCTCGCGCGAGAGCGCCACTTGGGCTTCGCCCATCAGGTTATTGATGGGGGTGCGCAACTCGTGCGCCAAATCTGCCGAAAACTGCGAGAGTCGCTCAAAGGCGTCCTCTAGGCGATCGAGCATTCGGTCGAAGGCGGCCGCCAGGGATACCAGCTCCTTGGGCCACGGACGGGCTCTAATCCTGTCCTGTAGATGCTGGACACAGATGCGCTCGGTAGCGCGGGTTATGTCTGCGATGGGTCGCAGCCCGTGCCGTGTGATGATGGCCCCGACCGCGCTCGCGATCAGCAGCCCACAGACGAGCACGACGGCAATATCGCGCCGATAAGCGCCGAGAAGGCCCTGTTCGGAGCTCACGTTTAGCGCAGCTTGGATGTGCAGGCGCGGGGATGCGCTCGATGCCGGCGGCACTCTGGCTGAGGCGAGTAGAAAATCCTGCTGGGGGGCCGAGTGCCAACGCCGCAGCTGCGGTTCCGTCGAGTCCGCCGTTGGGAACGTCGACGTCGGCAGGTTGGATGCCATGCCGGGGGTCTCTACGACTAACTGCTCTTTTGCATCCAGCACACGCAGGAAGAACGGAGATTGTGAGCGACCCGATATTTCCGCTTCCTCCCGCACCTCCTGTTCGACGCCCGAGCTGTTGAGCGGTTGCATTTGCAGGATCTGCGCCAGGACCTGCATTTTCTGACGAAGGTAGTCCCGGTTCTCTTGATCCATGCTCCGTTCCAGACCCGAGTACAGAAAGGCCGACGCCGCCGTGAGCAGGACGAAGACAGAGATGGTGTAGTACAGCGTCAGCCATGTGGTCATGGCCCATCGATTGTCGACACGAGGATTCCTGGCGTCAGCGTGCTTCGAGGACATAGCCCATACCGCGGACCGTGTGGATCAATTCCAAGGTGAATGGATCATCGACCTTCCGGCGCAATCGGCGCACCGCCACATCGACCACGTTGCTGTCACTGTCGAAGTTCATATCCCAGACCTGCTCTGCGATCACCAGCCGAGAGAGCACTTCCCCCTGACGACGCGCCAGCAATGACAGCAACGCGAATTCCTTGGGCGCCAAATCCAGTCTTATCTCTCGCCGGTGCGCCTTGTGGCCCAACAGATCGACGCGCAGGTCCGCAATCTGCAAGATGTCCGGCTGCCGCTCTCCGCGGCGTCTGAGCAGTGCCCGCACGCGTGCCAATAACTCGGTGAACGCGTAAGGCTTCACGAGATAGTCGTCAGCGCCGAGCTCGAGGCCTTTGACCCGATCTGATACCGCGCCGCGCGCGGTAAGAAACAGTACCGGCGTCGAATTATGCTTTTGCCTCATTTCCGCGAGCACCGACCAGCCGTCTTTTCGGGCCAGCATGGCGTCGAGGACGACCAGGTCGTAGTCAAGGCTCAAAACCGTGAACAGGCCGTCCTCGCCATTCTCGGCGACGTCCGCTATGAATCCAGACTCGGTCAGTCCTTTACGCAGGAATTCAGCGGCCTTTTTTTCATCCTCAATGATCAGGATACGCATCGAGCCAATGGAACCTCAGATTGTCCCTGAACACCATGAATGTATGCCATCGGCAATACCACAACTCGCCCGACACACCGTCTCGAAGACCGGCCAAGCCCAACGGTGGCCGCAGTAAAGGACATGACGATGTCGAAGAAAGATCGGCCCTTTGAAAAAACGAGGATGGGATTCATGAGACCTATGGAAGCGCATCGAGCACTGGGGTAATGATTTTTTGCGCCTCGTGTGTTGGGAATCCCATTGCCCATTCGGCGCACATTGCTCGCCATAGCCGCTCACCACCGCATTGCAGTTTGTTCGCAGCTATACGCACCCAATCGTGGTGATCTCCGAGAGTCATAGCGGTCGAGCAGGCATCTTCGACCAGCGAGCTATCGCGACCGATTCGTGTCCAGAGATCGCCCCACGCCTTGCTCCGCAAAGTCTTGAAGACCACTTGCTCCGGCGCATCGCCACCAGGCAGCGGTATACAGCCAATTCCGGGCGCGCTATCTCCGTCTATGAAGACTCTGGTCGGTCGTTTGAATTTACCCTCGTTCACCATCTGGCCCAAAGCATGGCCGACGTTGGTACCACCGTAGGGCACAATATCGCAGCGTACAAACGCATCGGGATTGTGCTTCGCCAATATTTCCTCAAGCATGATCTGCGCGGCTGAGCCTTCAACATACAAGTCGCATTCTGGATGGATATCGTCATCCATTTTTGTCATGGCAAATTGAGGACTTATCCCTGCCACAACGCTCTTGTGACCGTGTCCTTCGAGAATGTACATCCGCGCTTCGACTGGAAGTTCTTCAAGAACATATGGAGAATGCGTCGTCAGGATAACTTGAGCTTCCTGAATTCGGCATTGTTCAGCGAGATCTCTGATCAAGCGGCGTTGTGACCGTGGATGTAGCGACGACTCTATTTGGTCGATCAGCAGCAAGCTGTGCTTTGGGACGCCCTTTCTTATAAGTTCCGCGACAGTAATTTCGCCCGATCCCTGATGAAAGCCTGAATATTCATACCCGCTCCTCGCGATGACAGGTACTTCGCGCCCGTCGTCAATGTTAGACAGAGCCATGCGAGCGAAATCATAGGTGTGGCCCATCACTGACGAGAGCCGTTCAACCTCTGCAACTTGAAACATTGTCGACGACTTTTCCACATGCTTTGTCTTCGCAATACGAGCGTACCCGACACGCGCGCCGACTGGTTGGATACGATTCAAGTCAATGTAATCGACCCGGCGCTTGGGTCGCTCAGTCTGGTTTAGCCAGCGCGTGGTTAGTTTTCTGACTGCCCCATCTTTGTGTTCCCCGCCTTGCATGTAGCCATACGCAATGGAAACGTTCTTGCGTGAATGGTCCCAGGCAGTGATTGGAAAGAACTCAGTCGGATACCAGGTTCGACTTCCATTCTCGCCTTGATATGCGCAAGCGGCTGCCTGGAGGATCGTGCTCTTTCCAGAACCGTTCTCGCCGACGATCGCTACGATGGGAAACGAAAATCTGATTCGGAATCCTTGCCACCCGCGCAATCCATCTGGCGCGACCCACTCAAGACGTCGAGGCCATCCAGTGCCCCCGCGCCACTTCTTGTCGAGTCGACGTATTTCCTCAGTGACAGGCATTTATGGCTCCCGCACGCACATACCGCTTCCATATGGCGGCGCTGTCGGCGGTCAGAAGCATAGACTCAGTCAATTAATTTTCATAGCAAGAAATTAAATACGGTATCCTAAAGCGCTTGCGCCGGTCAGTGCGTCGCCTGATGCGCGCATCGGTATCGTCTGCGCTAACTATATGGTTTTATTAGGAATCTATGGCCTTCGCTTTCCGCGCAGAGGCGTCGCGAAAGCACCCAAGACGCACAGACTACAATTCGCTGCCGCGCCGAGGTTGCAAGGCGCGCGTGATGCCGCACTGAGCAGGGCCCGGGCTGCAGATGCTGAATGCGAGGAGCTCCGTGCCCGTATCAACGACGCTATGCGACTGCTTGGCGGGAAACCCGCATAGGCGCACGTAACGACACCGATGTGCATCATGGATTGTGGCCGTGAAACAATCGCACATCATTGCGCTAATGACGCTCGCGAATGACGGACCGGGAACTCTATGGTGGCCTGATTCACCTGCACCTCCTCCATCACGCTGGCGAAGGTCCGATCTATGGGTTCTCGATGATCGAAGAACTCGCCGGTCACGGGTACAAACTGAGCCCTGGCACGCTATACCCCATCCTGCACGGGCTGGAGAAGAAGGGATATCTTCGTTCTACCGAGCGAAGACTCGGGCGCATGGCTCGACGGATGTACCGGATTACGCCGAGTGGCCGACGCGCACTCGAGGATGCAAAGGGCAAGGTGCAAGAGCTCTTCGGTGAGATGTTCGACGGCGGCGGCGGATCATGAGCGGGGCCGGGTCCGGTTACAGTACCGCGGCAGAGGATGAGCGGCGGCGCCTTCTCGCTACGCGCGCGCCGGGCTGGTTGATACTGATTCGTCTGCTCGTCGGCCTGATCGTGTTTCTGCCGGAAGGTATTCAAAAGCTCGCGTTTCCCGACCTCCTCGGAGCAGGCCGCTTCGCGCACATCGGCATTCCCTATCCAGACCTGATGGGTCCGTTCGTCGGTCTGGTCGAGATCGTATGCGGTGCGCTGATCATTGTCGGGCTATTCACCCGGCTGGCTGCGATTCCGCTGATCGTCATCATGCTCGTCGCGATCGTGTCGACCAAGGTGCCCATTCTGCTGGGCCATGACGTCTGGATCTTTCACGTGTCCAAACTGCCGCGCTACGGCTTCTGGAGCGCTGCCCACGAAGCCCGCGCAGACTTCTGCATGCTGCTCGGCACCCTCTACCTGCTGATCGAAGGTGCCGGCGCGTGGTCGGTGGACGCTCGACTCACTCGCAAATCTATTTCCCCAAATCTTCCGAAGGACTGACGCGGTGACCATGGACCGCCGCTCGCTGCTCAAGTATGCCGCATTGGCCCCGTTCGCAAGCGCCCTACCATCCCTAGCTCAGGTCTCTGAAGAGGTCAGCACTGAAAAGGCCGACTACACGTTGCGCATCGGGGCGGGGCTCGTCGAGCTGGCTCAGGACCATATTGTCTCGACGACGCTCTATAACGGCGTGTTCCCGGGGCCGCTCCTGCACTTCACCGAAGGTAAGCGCGTGATCGTCGACATCCATAACGACACGGACACGCCAGAGCTCGTCCACTGGCACGGGCAGATCATTCCTAGCGACGTCGACGGCGCGGCCGAGGAGGGCTCGCCGTTCGTGCCGCCGCATGCAATGCGCCGGGTTGCCTTCGTGCCAAAGCCGTCGGGCTTCCGCTTCTACCACACGCACATCGCGGCCGGCGGGGATCTCAATCGCGGCACCTACACGGGGCAAGTAGGACCCGTCTACATCGAGCCAAAAGACAATCCTGGCGCCTATGATCGCGAGGTCTTTCTGGTGATGAAGGAGTTTGAACCGTCCTTCAGCCGCGGCGGCGACATGGCCATGGACTTTTTGGTCGGCGATCCGCTCGAAGAATTGCAGCAGATGGGGAAGCGCGCCGACGCAGAAGCGAGAGAAAAGGCCAAAGGGTTTGAAGTCGGCTACGATCGATTCGCCATCAACGGCAAGATGCTGGGGTTTGGCAATCCGCTGCGCGTAAAGCAAGGCGAGCGCGTTTTGTTCCACGTGTTGAATGCTAGTGCGGGCGAGATTCGAAGCCTGGCGCTGCCCGGTCACGTCTTCCGAGTCGTGGCGCTCGACGGCAATCCGGTGCCGACGCCCGCCGAGGTTCCGGTCCTCTGGCTGGGAACGGCCGAGCGTATCTCCGCGATCGTCCACATGAATCACCCGGGCGTGTGGGTAATGGGCGACCTTGACAATGACGACCGCCGGAACGGCATGGGCCTCGTCGTCGAATACGCGGGGCAAAAAGGCAAAGCACAGTGGGTGAAGCCGCAGCCCTTCCGCTGGGATTACACGCACTTCAGCAAAGCCAACGCTCAGCCGGCCCAGCCTGATGAAACGATCGCGATGATCATCGTCAAGAACAACGCCGCGCTCAACGGGTTCAATCAATGGACGCTTAACGGCGAAGCCTTTTCAATGCAGACGATGAGGCCGATGTATACCCTTCACGAGGGACGCCGCTACCGGCTGAAATTTCGCAATGCAAGCGACGACATTCATCCGCTCCACTTGCACCGCCACAGCTTTGAATTAACGCAGGTTGGCGGTAAGGCGACCGCCGGGGTAATGAAGGATGTGGTGATGTTGGGCGGATTCCAGGAACTCTCTTTTGACTTCGTTGCCGACAATCCGGGGCTAACGCTGTTTCACTGTCATCAGCAATTGCACATGGACTTCGGGTTCATGGCGCTGTTCAAATATGCGTGAGCGATCCGCGATCGAGGTTCTACTCACCTTCCTCAAGCTCGGCGTGACATCTTTCGGCGGTCCGATCGCTCACATCGGCTATTTCCGCGAGGAAATTGTCGTGCGCCGCCGCTGGATCGATGACGCCACGTACACGGATCTCATTGCGCTCTGTCAATTCCTTCCTGGGGCCGCCAGCAGTCAGGTCGGGTTTTCTCTCGGGCTTATTCGCGCAGGCTACTGGGGAGCTGTGGCGGCCTGGACCGGCTTCACCCTCCCATCGGCCGTATTGCTGACGGCATTTGCTTATGGCACGGCGTCACTCGGCGGTCCGATCGGCATGGGTGTGCTACATGGGCTCAAGCTCGTCGCCGTCGCGATCGTCGCGCAGGCCGTCTGGGGAATGGCCCGCACGCTGTGTCCTGACCGGCAGCGTGCGTCAATCGCCTGCGTCGCGGTGCTGATTATCCTTTTCAGCAGCTCATCGGTTGCTCAAATCGGCACCATTCTGATGGGCGGCATCGCGGGTTTGTGGCTCTGCCGCGCGGCGCCCCCAGCATCCACGAGTCCGGTTATCGTGCCGGTCTCGCGCACCGTAGGGCTCGTGGCGCTCTGCAGCTTCTTTCTGCTGCTCGCCGGTCTTCCGGTCCTGCGCAGCCTCAGCGGATTACCGGGTGTCGCACTCTTCGAGGCGTTCTATCGCTCGGGCGCGTTGGTGTTTGGCGGCGGCCACGTGGTGCTCCCCTTGCTACGGAATGCCTTTGTGGCGCCGGGTTGGGTCAGCGACAACACCTTTCTTGCCGGCTACGGTGCCGCGCAAGCGATTCCCGGTCCGCTGTTCACGTTTGCCGCGTATCTTGGCGCCGTTTCGGGACCTTCGCCGCATGGTGTGGTGGGCGCTGCGCTGGGACTGATCGGCATCTTTCTTCCCGGTATGCTAATCCTCATCGGCACATTGCCCTTTTGGGAAACCTTGCGCGCTCGTGCGGACGCGCAAGCCGCGATGCGCGGCATCAATGCAGCAGTCGTTGGACTGCTCGGCGCGGCGCTCTAGAATCCCCTGTGGACCAGTTCCGTAAAATCATCCGGCGATTTTGCTGTCGCACTCGTCGGTTTTGTCTTATTGACCATGTGGCGTGCGCCGCCGCTGTTGGTAGTCGTGATCGGTGCTCTGGGCGGTATCGCCTTGGCGCAAGCCAGATCATGACCGGGTAACTTTTGGAAACGGCATTTTGCCTAGATTTCCGCTTCGCAAACGACTCCTTATTTATGTTTTGCACTGATCGAGGTTACCCCTCGATTAATACCGTCCATCGGCGACCGGCGTGGTGATATCAGGGGTAGGGCAATACTTAAAGCGGACTTCACCGAACACGAGAGAAAGTATAGTAACCAAACAAAGACATTCTCGCCGTTCGTCGCCACTCAGGTAGTAAATGCGTGGGACTGGGAGCGATTCTTCCCACCGCCGTTTTATGGGATTACTAGTGCTTGCCATGTTTGCCCTTCTTGCCGTCGTCTTGTATCTAGCTGTTGGGCGTATCGTGTGGCGGGGAATAAAGCATTTCTATGACTAGGTGCAAGGTATCTAGGAGCAGGACGATGATTAAGGAAGCCTTTCTCGCGCTTTTCCTGGCTCTTTTCTCTGGAACGATTTGTGCACAACAAGCAGACCCGTGTGGTGGACTGGCGGGTTTTGCTTTAGGTCAGTGCCGAGGTGATCAGCAGAAGCTTCAACAGCAGCAGCTAGAGCAACTGCAGCAACAGCTTCAACAACAACAGGAGCGACAGAAACAGCTAGACGACCAAGAACGGCAAATTCAAGACCAGTTAGAAAATATGCGACTTCAAAATGAGATTCTTCGTAAGCAATTGGAGAATGAGAAATCAGCGAATCAACCTGCCCAGCCGCCGGCGACGGATTATTCGAAGACTCCAGAATTAAAGAGTTGGAAATCAGACAATCCGTGGTTCGGGTCAGACTATGCAAAAACAGAGTTTGCGATGCGCTATGCCAAACAACTTAGACAAGAACGACCCGATTTGAGTGGCCGTGCGTTTTTTGATGCTATTTCAGCAAAGGTGAATGAGACTTTCCGTGCGAAGAAGTAGCCGTTAATTTTGAATTGTAAGCGGCGTCATTGAAGGCGGCAATCCGCGCTAGAATTATCCATCCAATGCGTGCCAACACTATTTGGGGATTCATCGGAATAGCCGTTGCTTGATTCATATGGTGGGCACAGGCGCTAGGAACGGCATTCGGCAAGCGGTGGGCACCGTGGACGTGGGTTGGCATTGTCGTCAGTGCTGCTGGCGCTAATGTCGCATGGCTTCTGCCGCGCTTTATTGACACACACAAAATTGAGCGAGATTCGCACAAAATTGCGCTGTATGACGCTGATCCTGCGATCAGGGGGTTCATCGAAACGAGGACGAAAGACATTAGGCCCGCGAAGAACCGTAGCGAGGCTGCCCACCCCGATTCCGAAAGCGTCGGCCTCCGAGCAAATACATGCAATGTACGAACGGCCGGTCCCGGGCACGCCCTTCAGCCCTGCCATCGTCCGGAATTGGCCGACTACGTGCAGTCGATATCCAATCGTAGAGCGGCAACGACACTCGGCGCGTCTTGGCGAAAGATTCGTCGAGGGCGGGCCATTTAAGATATTGAATTACACAGTACCCTGCTTTCTCACGTGCCCCAACGAACGAAAATCTCGGCCCGCGAGAATCCCGTCAGCGTCAGCACGTTAGCCGAGGATCGCGAACTAGATTCGCGGAAAAACGTAGGGTGCTAACCAATCACCAGCCACAACGACCCACCGACCGGGCTTGACCCTGAACCGCTTGTGGCGAACGTCGGCTAACGGGAACTCCAGAAAGTAACGGCGTCACCCGAAGGTGTGCGCGCCCTACGTTCTCGCCTTTCCCCACTTGTCCATGCTTGTTCCGCAATCTGGACAGGTCCAGCCACCCCGAAGGAACTCAGTGAGACTCACCGGCTTCCTACGCCGTTCTTGCTCTCGACCGCACTTCGGACAAGTCACTTTTCGCAGTAACCCTTTGCCCGCTACAACGTCCCAAATAGAGTTCAGATTGAGACCCCACTTCCCCGACCTGCCCGCTGTTTCGGTGGCAATCATAAGCAAAACACCACTCAGCACTACAGCGATGATCACAACGAAGAGAAATACCATGCTGTCCATCCTGGAAAAGTTGCGAAACGGTCACATGATGTTTCCGGCATGTCCTTGCGTGGTTGGGTCCGTGCGACAAACCAAACGTACACTAAGGCACGAGCGTCCGGGACAGCTATTTTAGCACCGTCGTTGGCTTGTACTGGCCGGAGACTGCCCGATGCGCCTCCCAATACCGCCCGTTCGCGATGCAATAAATTGGCCGATTGCGGCAAGGAATGACGGATCACGGGGGCATCATCCGCCGCTTGCTGGTGCCGATATCGATGCGGACTGACCGCCGACGGCGGCATTGCCGGTCGGCAGCGTGGCCCATCAATTGATATGCGTCATAGTTGAATCTGTAGGCTGGCCACGGACATGCTGGCAGCTCAATCCGAGCGGCCGTGGCGTTCGCAGGCGGCGCTTCGAAACGCCTTCTCCCTCGTTCCTGTCGCCGCCGGCGAACCCCACCTCCGGTGATGCTGATGGGCCGGCAGAGTCGAGATACCGGCGACTACGGAAGCGTTGACCGGCGGATTGCAGAAAACGGGGATCGCGCGCGGCGGAGTTTTGAGGCTAATTCGCTCAATACGGCGCTGGATTGCCGCACGGCCGCTGCTGTTAAACACTCGTGGCCATGAGCGCCGACCAATTCATCGCCGCCCGTGTGTCGTCGGAGACGAAATCCCAGCTTCGCGCACTCGCACAGCGACAGCAGCTCAGCGAGTCGGCGCTGCTCAAGCGGCTGCTGGAAACGACACTGCAGGTTGATGACAATCGGTGCCCCGCCGACTCCGATCAACCCCTACAGGGAACCCGGGGCGCACGCCTGTACGTGCGTCTGCGACCCGTCGATCAGCTGCTCCTCGCCGAGCGAGCCGCCGCTCGTGGCATGGCCGCGGCAACGTACGTGTCGGTACTGGTGCGCGCGCACCTGCGGGGTCTGGCGCCCTTGCCCCACGAGGAACTATTGGCGCTCAAGCGTTCGGTCGCGGAGCTTGGCGCCATTGGCCGGAACCTGAACCAGAGCGTGCGCGCGGCCGGCGCCGCAGTAGGGTTGGAGCGTGTGTACATGATGGTGAAGGTCTGCGAGGCCATGCGCGATCACGTGAAGGCGCTGACCAAGGCAAACACCGTCAGCTGGCAGGTCGGCTATGCGCAGTCGAAACCCTGCCGCACCCCTGTTCGATTTCCTCAGCTACGGCCGACGGGGGCCTGAACGGCGCGACCATCTATCGCCGACGCAGATCGCCCAGATCGCCCGCACGGCGCAGCGTACGCCGGAGGTCATGGTCAAGGTGCTGCCGGCGGGCACGGGCACGCTGGGTGGCGTGCGCAGGCATCTGGACTACATCGGTAGACATGGGGACGTCGATCTCGAGACTGATGACGGCCAGGAGTTGCGGGGTCGGGACGTGGCGGCTGGATTGCTGGAGGACTGGGATCTCGATCTCGAGGAGCATCGCCGGCAGTCCGGCCTTTCGGCCGGGCACGGCAGGCCGCCGCCCAGACTGGTCTACAAGGTGGTGTTCTCCATGCCCGCCGGTACGGCACGGGAGAAAGTGCATAGCGCAGTGAGGAATTTCTGCCGCGAGCAATTCACGCTCCAGCATCGGCACGTCCTGGCCCTGCATACCGACGAACCCCATCCCCACGTCCATGCCGTCATCAAGGCCGTGAGCGAACAGGGGCGCCGGCTCAACCTCAAGAAGGCCACCTTGCGGGAATGGCGCGCGGAATTCGCAAGACATCTGCGAGCCGTCGGCGTCGCCGCCAATGCAACGCCGCGATTCGTTCGAGTTGAGACAACACCGCGCAAGTCCGACGGCATTTACCGTGCCGGCCAACGAGGCGAATCGACCCATCTCCGGCAGCGAGTCGAAGCCGCGGCCGCAGCGTTGCTGAAACGCGATGGTCGTGCCGAGCCGGCCAAGCTCGAACTGCTGCAGGGAAGGCAGGAGGTCGAACGCAAATGGCGTGCGGTTGCCGACATTCTTCTGAGCCAGGGGCAGCGAGAGCTCGCGGCGCAGACGAGACGCTATGCCGACGCGCTACCGCCGCCCCAAACGGAGAGGGAATGGCTAATGGCCAGGTTGCTGGAGCGAACACGCGAACCACGCAGGCAGGAACAGTCCACCCGTTGAGACACCACCGCCTCTGGGTATTGGAATAATATCCCACAAATGGGATAATGCGAATGAGTCGAAAACCGGCGCCTGGCAAAAAGCCGCTCATCTGGGTCGGCGCGAGCAAGCGGGACTTGCAGGCCATGCCCGAGGCGGTTATTCGACACCTGGGCGGCGCGTTAGGCGTTGCCCAGTATGGCGGCAAGCATCCTGATGCCAAGCCCTGGAAGGGGCTCGGACCAGGTGTGTTTGAGGTGGTCAGTGACTTCGAGAGCAACACGTTTCGAGCGGCCTACGTCGTACGGTTCGAGCGTGCTATCTACGTGTTGCACTGCTTCCAGAAAAAGTCCCCGAGCGGTATTCGCACGGCAACGCCGGATGTCGAGTTGATCGAGCGTCGTCTGAAGGCGGCGCAGAGTGACTACAAGGTGCGTTATGGCCAAGCGAGCCAAGAGAGTTGAGAGGATGGAGGTGAGCTCTGGCAACGTGTTTGCCGATCTCGGCCTGCCCGATGCCGTGGAAATCGATACCAAGGTGCGCCTGGCGGTGGCGATCAATCGGCTTCTCCAGTCTCGCCGGCTGACCCAGTCCGCGGCCGCACGGGCGTTGTCGGTTAATCAACCGAAAGTGTCGGCGCTCAAGCATTACAAGCTTGAGGGGTTCTCCGTCGAACGGCTCATGGGCTTTCTCACGGCCCTCGGCAGCGACATCGAGATCCGTATTCGCGCTCCGAGGAGATCGTCCGGTGGCCGGATCCTAGTCGAGGCGGCCTGAGGGCAGACGCAGCAGTGATGCCGATACTCCGCAGCGCATCGACCTGATCATCCTTGCTGCTCGCCGGTGCCGGGTGTCATGCGCACGTGGATTGGCGAGCGGGACCCGCTCAAAAATAGCTGTGTGAAAACTCGCGGCCCAATTCACGTATGTTGGATATCTTCGATTCTGAAGCGACAAATCGAAAAACATCAAACGTAGATGCGTCAAAATTGAGTGGCAATTGCGGTCATTCTCGCTCGGCGCACGTTTTCACACATAGCCTAGACCCGAACCGGTCAGCGGCCATCGCCGCTAGCTGCCGTTCAAAAAGGCAAGAGCGGACACTCAACTTCATGATCGCGAGCGCTAGCGTCTCGTCGAGCATATCGCACGAACCGACGGATACCGGGAGGCTATAACGTAGTCCGCACATCGATGGATCTTCAGCTCTCGGAACAGGTCATTCGAACAGTCGCGATGACGCTTACCAAGAGCCGAACACTCGTGGCTCTGAGGCGTCGCTTTGCCTCGCCACTGGTAAGTCCCGGCTGCAGGCTTTCCTGACAACAGAAAATCGACTGATGGGGTTAGGACCGCGGGGTGGCGGCGTGTCCGGTGGTGCCCCCGCGAGTGAACTCGAACCGCAATAGCCACTCTCGAGAGTCCTGATTATCTACCGGAGCGAACCTCCATTTCCTAGCGGCTTCGGTTGCCAAGCGAGCGAAATACTTGCTTGAACCGGGATCTTCCAGGGTCTCGTACACGACGTTGCCCGAGCGATCAACGGTCACACGAACCGCGACCCTAATACGGCCGTGAATCGACTCACGTGCGCTGCGCGGAACGTCGGGAATTTCTTGATGGAGCACGGAGGGTGAAACGTCCGCCAACGCTTGTGCGGGTTGATCCGACGCACGAGAAACAGGGCGCGAGCGCGCCGGCTCAGACTCTGCGGACTTTGCGCTGGACGAAGAAGAAGAGACCTCGGGAGGCGCGGATATAGACGTCTTCGGATTCTGTGAAGCGGCTGCAGGTGAAGCAGCTTGTGGCGAAGAAGTCTGAGAAGTACTTGAAGCGGGCTGCTGGGAGATGGGGTGGCTCTGAAACAGGCGCAAGCCAGCCCAAACTGCGACCAATATTATGAGGACCACTGCGATAGCCGGGACGAACCAGCGCCTTTTGGGCAACTTCTGTGTAGGAGTGGCTCGGGCCGGTGCTTCGCGTACGACCGGCTGAGGAACCGAAACCACGGACGCTTGTGGCGCCCGTTTGATTTGGGCTTCGAGGTCAGCGATCGTGGGACGGTCGGCGGGGTTAAGACTCAAGCATCGCCGTACGGTGTCCACGAATGCTGGAGGAAGAGTTGCGGGCAAGGAGGCAGTATCGGATCGTTCATCAGGCCACGCAGGAGGGCACTGCGTGAGAGCCTCAACAATGGTTATGCCTAGACCCCAGATATCGCCGGCGGCGGAATTCCTGCCGTTTTTTGCTTCTGGAGGATCGTACAAGGAGGACTTAGCGATGCTTGCCGTGGATTCGCCGGCGGGACGGATGGTATCGCTGGCCAGTTTCAGTTGATCATCGACGACCAGAAAGTTTGGCGGCTTCAGCTGGCCCTGCACCAAGCTTTTGCGGTGAAGGAAAGCCAAGGCGTCGAGGGTGGGAAGCAGCATTTCCCGCACTTCGTCGGGAGTAAGGGCCCGGTGGGGAAGAATCTGAGCGAGAGTCTGCTCAGCATATTCCATCACAACGAAGAGAAACTGGTGCCCCCCGAGCTGGCAACGACCCGCGTCGAAAAGGCGAATCAGGTGAGGATGGGAGAGGGTGGCAACCGTCCTCCAGTGCGAGAGCTGTGCCTCCGTTAGCACCGGGTCAGCCGGGACGAGCTTGATCGCGGCATTGGGAAGGTTTTGTGCCTTATATTCGGTAAGGAATACCACGCTGTGGTCCGATCTACCCAGAAAGCGGCGCAGGGGGAAGACCCCGTTAATAATCTGGCTCTCCCACTTCGTCCAGACCTCGGTCATCGTTACTCTTCTTGCCTCCACACTCACGAAGGACAACACGCTCCCGGGATGACTATACGAAGATATCACCAAGCGGGAGGCTGGTGGCTGCGGAATCAGACAAGAAGCAAGAGTTCGCAGGAGGTGAACAAGGCGGGAGTGTCAGGGCTCTGGGAAGTGACCGAGGACTTGCCAGAGGGTTGAAGGCCCAGCTGAGCGCCGCCCTCGATCGAAGGCTCGGCTTTCCCTTCACAGCGGGACCGCGCGCTACAGGAGAGTCGACGTCTAAGTGACCGCAAAAGCCTCAGTTGACGCGACCGACTGGTGTTGGCCGGTTTGCGACGGTACAGTGAATGAGTGCTCTTGCCCATCTTCGGTCCCTGATCACCTGTTAGCGAGCAAGCGCGCCTGACGCCTTCAAGATGCTATGCCCCTCGAGGAAGCTTCGCATGCCCTCTGTGAGCTTCGGCCCGCTCAGCATGAACGCCGCATTGTGATCGCCGAAAATTTCGAGAAGCTGCGCGGGCCCGCTCGCACGTCTACGAAGCTCCTCGCCATGCAAGAACGGTATCGTCTCGTCGTCGCGACTGTGGATCACGAGTGTTGGTACGTGCACACGCGCCACGTACGCCGCGGTTGGGTACCGAAAGCGCGCCAGCAGGCGCACGGGCAGATACCAATAGAACGTGCGGGCGAGATCAGGCACCGAGGTAAACGTCGAGACGAGGATCAGCGCCCCGGGAGCCACGTCTTTCGCGAGGTGTGCTGCAATCGGACCTCCGAGAGATTCACCAACGATCACGATGCTTCTGGGCGAAAACCCTTTCGTGTTCGTCAAGTAGTCCCAAGCGGCTTGAGCATCGAGGTAGGTGCCCTGTTCAGTCGGCGTACCACTGCTTTGTCCAAAGCCGCGGTAGTCGAACAGGAGCACTGCGAATCCCATGCCGCGGAAAATCTCGAGCCAATCCAGGCGGTGCGCAATATTACCGGCATTGCCGTGACAGAGGAGTACGGCCGGGGCGCCCGCTGCCGCTGGCACGTACCAGCCGTGCAGGTCCACGTGGTCGGCCGTCGTGATCCGGACCTCTTCGAACCTTAGACCAATCTGGCTCGGCGTCGCCGCCAGCGTGCGTCCCGGCACATTCGGAAAGAAGATGAGCCGCGCCTGGAACACATAGACATAGGCCATCAGGAGCGCATAAACCGCGACGCCTGTCAGCAGAACCAGCAGCAGCGTCCGCACGATGTTTTCCCACACGATTGCAGCGTCCACGTGGGACTATCTGCAGATTCTCGCACATGGATCATGCGACAGCCGACGCCCACGATCCACCGCATTTGAGCGGGCGTTCCGATACCACAATGGTCGCGTTGGCCGAGCCCGGCCCGTCGGCGGCCGACGCGCGGCTCTCGGGCCTGGACTTACGCTTTTGACCTGTCGCGGCCTGTCGCGAATGTCCGCTGTCGGGCAGGCCAGAGAGGTCTCCGAATGCGGCGTCGACGGGTCGGCCAGTAGCCGTTAGGATTCTTCCCCAGATACGGCTGGTGATAGTCGGCGCTGAGGACGGAGTTGCGAGGGAAACCAGCGATCTATGTCGTCGTTGCCACCCGACCGGCCGACTTTCGATAGACTTTGCCGCCAACCGGGCCGCGGACCGGTGCACATTCCGGGCGCGCCATCGTCCGGGTTTGACCGCAAGAGAGACTGGTGAATATTGGCTTCGGGGCGCAACAATTCGCCGCTAAACCCGTCGTCCTCCACCGGTTTGCATTCGACCTCTAGCCAGGCAGTAGGCCCAGGCTCATTGGGCCGCGGAGCCTTAGATCGCTCCTTTTCCAAAGGATCGATGCCTGGCGCCTCACATCACGCTGTGCCCAGGATGTACCATCAATTGTCGGGTATGCGTCGATACCGGCAGGCGCGTAGAACCGTTGCGACTCGGCATTGTCAGCAAGCGCTCCTCGCGCTTGGTTGCCCTTTGACCGCGCGAGGATGTGAGCGAGTCATCGCAGCCCGAGCTTTTGGTTAATCTCCGCAGTATGCGCATTCAGGTGCTTCCGACCCCCGAGACCGCGGCCGAGCGTGCGGCCGACTGGCTGCGCACCGAGATCGGCCGCGCGTGCGCGCAGCGCGGTCGCTGCCTCGTTGCCCTGAGCGGCGGGCGCACGGCGCGGCGGATGCTCCACGACCTGCGCCGCCTGCACGTCCATTGGCACAATCTGCAGGTGTTCCAGGTCGATGAACGGGTCGTGCCGGAGAACCATGAGCGGCGCAATGCCCGCCAGATCGCCGAACTGCTGGTCGCGCCCGCGGCATTGCACGGCGCGCAGTTCCACGCGATGCCGGTGGAGCGGAGCGATCTCGAAGCGGGCGCGGAGGAGTACGCGCGGCTGCTCACCGAATACTGCGGAACCCCGCCGGTGCTCGACGTGGTCCAGCTCGGGGTTGGCGCCGACGGCCATGCGGCCTCGCTGGTGGCGGGCGACCCGCTCCTCGAGGTGCGCGACCGTGACGTCGGGGTCTGCGGGCCCTACCGGGGAGTGGCCCGGATGACGCTGACATTTAGGGTGCTCGATGCGGCACGACATCGCTTGTGGCTCGTCACCGGCGCCGACAGGGCGGCGGCGCTGCGGAAACTGTGGGCCGGCGATGCATCGGTGCCTGCCGGATGCGTCGCGCGCGAATCGGCGTTCGTATTTGCCGATGCGGCGGCCGCGGCCGAGTTGCCTGCGCAAATCCACCCCCCCCACTGACGCGGCGGGCGCAGAAGCCCGCCCGCCCACCGCGCCTACTTGGTGGCAATCACCATCGATTCGACCGCAGTCAGTGGCACGACCGAAGTTTTCCGGAAACCCGTCGTCTTCATCCAGCCGCGACAGTCGGCGGGCGTGTAATCAAAACCTCCGGGCGTTTCGATCAGCATATTGAGGCTCATCAGCATCCCCATGACATTGCGGCAGCGCGCATCATCGATCATCGCATCGTAAACGATGAGTGCACCGTGCTTGGGCAGCGCCGCATAGGCTTTCTGCAGCAGCAGATGTTTTTCCTGAAGATTCCAGTCCTGCAGGATGTGTCCCATGATCAATACGTCGGCCTGCGGCAATGGGTCACGGAAGAAATCCCCGGCGTGAAACTTCAGGCGTGCATCGAGTCCGAAGGAGCTCACGTATTCTTCGTAGATAGGTTCCACCGCAGGTAGATCGAATGCGGCGCCCGTCAGGTGCTTGTGCGCCAGAGCCACTTGCACGGGCACACAACCCTGCGCACCGCCCACGTCGACGAAGGTCTCGTATGCCTTCCAGGGAAACTTGGTTGCAATGGCGCGCGCCGAGCCCATGCTGACGCCGGTCATCGCGGCGAGAAAGCCGCGCAGGCGCTCGGGATCTGCATAGAGCTCGGTAAACATGTCACCGCCGCGCTTGGCTTCGTTCTGCGGCGCGCCAGTGCGCAGCGCCTCGGTTAGCGAACCCCAAAACGGATACAGGCGAGCAGCGGCCATTTCCAAAATTGCGCCGACGTAGCCGGGCTTGGCGCGGTCGAGAAATGCATCCGCGTCGGGCGCGTTGCGGTATCTGCCCGCCTTGCGCTGCAGGAGCCCAAGAGCGGCCAGGACGTCAAAAAAATCACGCGCCGAGCGTGGATGCAGGGCGAGTCGCTCACGCAGCTGACGTTCATCGAGCGGCCCTTTGGCGAGTACCGAGAATAGGCCGAGTTCCACCGCGCTCAGAAATGCCCGAGGGCCCCAGAAGCCCAGGCCCAGCTGTAGCAGGCGTGCGGGTGTTAGCGCGGTACGTGCTTTCCGAGGCCGGGACCGCGCCGGAGCGAGCCGGCCGGCGGATCGGGCTTTCCGGGTTGTTTTCCTGATCATTTCTCCCCCTGACGTCAACTTTACATCATCGAAGAAGCGGGTTTAACCCCTGCAGATCGTGAGGCGGCTGCTTCCAGTTCGGTCCATCCATTCGCTACTGCCCGGACTGATCGTGAATAGCCAGTTGATTCGCGATTTTATCGCTGCCACCGCTCCTTGTTTCATACTCGGCTTGCTCGAAGAGCGTAGACGGCAATTCGCTTTCCTGGCGCTTCGTCCCAATGAGTCGAACCCCTCCGACATCGCCACGGGCGGATTCAATTTCGGCCACTCTCTGCTCGGAGCATCGCAGTTTGAAGTGATTCAGTTTGCATTCCACTTTTACCGATTCGGGACCTATCATGTCCTCGTCAATCCAGGAGACTCGTTGGTTCAGACCGTGTTGACGAGCAGGGTGGAAGGCGGTGATCACCTCTTCTTTGCTATCGCTCCCGACCAAGATGTTACGGCGTTTCGCTCAAGAATCGGTCAAGGAACTCTGGCTGGGCTGATCGATAACATGCAGAGAATTCGAGGATCCACGACGACTGAGATTCAGTATCGGCAAGCGTTGATGCAATTTCGGAAGTCTCCGAGCCTGCCGGGACACGTGCTGGACTGGGTTTGCCGTGACCACGGCGGCTACTTGGACCTCACTCAAGATCGCCTTGAGATGAGCCCGGCTCTTTGAATTCGTCTAAATGGCCTGCAATTGCAGCTTCGCCCCCAATGGGTCTACAATTGCGCGTTCCTCACGGCCGCCTGGTAGGCACGCCACATCCGTGGTTCACGCGATTCCCGCATCTGCTCGGATGCGTTTCCTGTCTCAGATCGCGTGCTCCTAAATCCAAGTCGGAAAATTATGCGCAGAAATCGAAACGCCAAGATTGTTGCAACGCTCGGTCCCGCCAGCTCCTCGGAGGAATTCATCCGGAAACTTTTTGTCGCTGGCGTCGACATGTTTCGCCTGAATTTCAGTCATGGAACCCAGGCCGAACACAAGGAGCGCTTCGACACCGTCCGGCGTATCGGACGCGAGCTCAACCGGCCGATCGGCATTCTGGGGGACCTGCAGGGCCCGAAGCTGCGTGTCGGCACATTTGCCCCGGGCGGCATCACCTTGGTGCCCGGTGCCACCTTCCGCCTTGACCTCAACCCGACCGAAGGCGATGCGAACCGCGTCAATCTTCCGCACCCGGAAATCTTCGCCGCCTTGGTTCAAGGTGCAACCTTGCTGCTCGACGATGGCAAGCTCGAGTTGCGCGTCGAGGAATTCGGCCGCGATTTTGCCCTCACGCGGGTCGTCGTCGGCGGCCATTTGACCGATCGCAAGGGCGTGAATGTACCGAGCGTGTTGCTGCCGATTTCTCCGCTGACCGAGAAGGATCGGCGGGATCTGCAGTACGCGCTTGAGTTGGGAGTCGACTGGATTGCGCTGTCGTTCGTCCAGCGACCCGAGGACATCTTCGAGGCCCGCGCCATCATCGGCGACAAGGCCCTGATAATGACCAAGCTCGAAAAGCCGGCGGCGATCGATCGCCTCGATGAAATCGTCCGCGCTTCGGATTCCGTAATGGTGGCGCGCGGCGACCTTGGCGTCGAATTGCCGCCGGAGCGAGTGCCGATCCTGCAACGCGCGATCATCCGCGCCTGCCGTCGCGAAGGCAAACCGGTGATCGTTGCCACGCAGATGCTCGAATCGATGACCGCAAGCCCGGTGCCGACACGCGCGGAGGCCTCGGACGTTGCCAGTGCCGTGTTTCAAGGAGCCGACGCGGTGATGCTGTCCGCCGAGTCCGCGGCCGGCAAATATCCGGTCGAGGCCGTGACCATGATGGACCGCATCATCGGTCAGGTGGAGGCCGACCCCCACTACCGGGCATTGCTCGAAGCCGACCATGAACAGGCGCGTTCAACGGTCGCCGATGCGATCTGTGCCGCGCTGCGCCAGACAGCGCATATCGTTTCGGCCAAGGCAACGATTACGTACACGTCGTCGGGTGCGTCGGCGTTTCGCGCGGCGCGTGAGCGTCCGGAAGCCCCAATCCTCTCCCTTACGCCGAGCGCCCGGACTGCCGGTGAGCTGTGCGTTGTCTGGGGTGTCCATTCGCTGTTGACATCCGAAGCGCCCGACGTGGTCACGATGACCGACATGGCTTGCCGCGCGGCGTTGCAGGAGGGTTTTGCCGCCGCCGGCGATTACGTGGTGATCGCCGCGGGTGTGCCTTTTGGTCATTCCGGGACCACGAACCTGCTGCGCATTGCCAAGGTCGGCGCGCACGGCGTGGACGATGGACTGCCTCCGCGCAGTTAATCCTCGGCAGCGGCGCGGGCCTGGGAGTGCGGCGCAGACGCGTCTGCACTCCTGCCGTTGCGCTCGCCGCGCATGAACGCCGCAGTACGGACACGGGTCGCGCCCAGTCCAACCGGGATGCTGCCACCTGGGGACGGCGCGCACCGCATTGTTCTGCTGGGCCTTCGCGCGCCATCATGGCGGCACCGTATCCCAATCAGGGTGTAGTGTTTCCGTGTTGGGCCGCCACTTGGGAACCGGCGGTGGTACGGGACAAGGACGAGATCATGCCTGCGGTAGCGGCTTGGGATCGAAAGGCCACGGCCGAGGGTTTCCGGTGCATCGTTTGTTCTACGACAACCGCCTACATTGATCGCGAGGAGCTCTTCCGAACAAAGATGTATCGTTGTGCCTCGTGACTAACGTAGGTTTTTTTCCCCCGTTTCCTGATTTCACCCCTCACTTCTTCTTCGCCGGCGGCAGGTCGGTGCACACGCCCTCGAACAGCTCGACGGCCATGCCGATCGATTCGCTCAGTGTCGGGTGCGGGTGGATGGTCTTGCCGATGTCGGTGGGCTCGCAGCCCATCTCGATGGCCAGGCAGACCTCGCTGATCAGGTCGCCGGCATGCGTGCCGACGATGCCGCCGCCGATCACGCGGTGGGTGGCTTCGTCGAAGAGCAGCTTGGTGAAGCCTTCATCGCGGCCATTGGCGATCGCCCGGCCTGATGCGGCCCATGGAAACACCGCCTTGCCGATCTTTAGGCCCTCGGCCTTGCACTGCTCTTCGGTCTTGCCGGCCCAGGCGATCTCGGGGTCGGTGTAAGCCACTGAAGGAATCTGCCGCGCGTCGAAGTAGGCCGCCTCGCCGTGCGCGGCTTCGGCCGCCACATGCGCCTCATGCACCGCCTTGTGCGCCAGCATGGGCTGGCCGACGATGTCGCCGATCGCATGGATGTGCGGCACGTTGGTGCGCAGTTGATTGTCGACGTTGATGAAGCCGCGGTCGGTCACCGCGACGCCGGCCTTGTCGGCGCTGATCTTCCTGCCGTTGGGGCTGCGGCCCACGGCGACCAGCACCAGGTCGTAGACCTGTGGACCGTTCGGAGCCTTTTCGCCCTCGAAGCTGACCTCGATGCCGGCTTTCGTCGCCTTGGCACCGACCGTCTTGGTCTTCAGCATGACGTGGTCGAAGCGCTTGGCGTTGGCCCTCTCCCACACCTTGACCAGGTCGCGGTCGGCGCCCTGCATCAGGCCATCGAGCAGCTCGACCACATCGATGCGCGTGCCCAGCGTCGAGTACACGGTGGCCAGCTCCAACCCGATGATGCCCCCTCCGACCACCAGCATGCGCTTGGGGATGCGCTTGAGGAGCAACGCGCCGGTGGAGTCGACGATGCGCTCGTCCTCGGGCATGAAGGGCAGCTTCACCGCCTGGCTGCCGGCGGCGATGATGGCCTTGGCGAACTGCACCACGCGCTTGCCACCATCAGCCGCCACCACCTCGAGGTGACTCGGGTCAAGAAAGCTACCGACGCCGGTGACCACCTCCACCTTGCGCGTCTTGGCCATGCCGGCCAGGCCACCGGTGAGCTTCTTGACGACGGCGTCCTTGAAGTCGCGCAGCTTATCGATGTCGATCTCGGGCGCGCCGTACTTGATGCCATGCTCGGGCAGGTGCTTGACTTCGTCCATCACCGACGCGGTGTGCAGCAGCGCTTTGGACGGTATGCAGCCGACGTTCAGGCACACGCCGCCGAGCGTTCCGTAGCGCTCGACCAGCACGGTCTTCATGCCCAGGTCGGCACTACGGAACGCGGCCGAATAGCCGCCCGGACCGGCGCCGAGCACGAGCATCTCGCATTCGACGTCGGCCTTGCCGCCGTAGCTCGCAGCGTTGGGGATCGGCGCGGCCGGCGCAGCCGGCGCGGCCGCGGCAGGGAGCTTGGCGGGTGCCGCGGGAGCCACCGCCGCGCCGGCGGCCTCGACGACCAGAAGCACCGAGCCCTCGCTGACCTTGTCGTTGACCTTGACCTTGATCTCCTTGACCACCCCGGCATGCGAGGACGGAATCTCCATCGAGGCCTTGTCGGACTCGACCATGACTAGTCCGGTGTCGACCGCAATTGTCTCGCCGACCTTGACCATCACCTCGATGACGGCGACGTCCTTGAAGTCACCGATGTCGGGAACCTTCACTTCCACCTGTTGGGCCATGACAGCACGCCTCTCAGAAGAGCACTCGCCGCATGTCGGCGAGCAAGTTGGCAAAATGGACGTTGAAGCGTGCCGCCGCGGCGCCGTCGATCACGCGATGGTCCCATGAGAGCGACAGCGGCAAAGTGAGTCGCCAGGTCGCGTTCTTGCCGTCGCTGGAGTACTGCTTCCAGTAGCTCTTACACACACCCATGATCGCCAATTCGGGCGCATTGATGATGGGCGTGAAGTAGATGCCGCCGATGCCGCCCAGCGATGAAATCGTGAACGTGCCACCCGACATCTGTTCTGGCTTCAACTTGCCGTCGCGCGCCAGCTTGGCGAGCTCGCCCATCTCCTTAGCGATTTCAGGAATGGTCTTCTTGTCGACGTCGCGGATCACCGGCACCATGAGTCCGTTGAGCGTGTCAGCGGCGAAGCCGATGTGCCAGTAGTTCTTCAGCACCAGGCTGTCGCCCTCCAGACTCGCGTTGAACTCGGGGAACTTCTTCAGCGTGGCCACCGCCGCCTTCATCATGAAGGGCAGGATGCTGATCTTCACGCCGGTCTTCTCCAGCTCTTTGTTCATCTGCACGCGAAACGCCTCGAGGTCGGTGATGTCGGCCTCGTCGTGCGTGGTGACATGCGGAATCATGACCCAGTTGCGGTGCAGATTGGCCGCCGAGATCTTCTTGATGCGCGAGAGTTCCTTGCGCTCGATGGGGCCGAACTTAGCGAAGTCCACCTTGGGCCAGGGCAGCAGGTCGACGCCGCCGACACCACCACCGCTAAGCGCAGCGGCCTTGGCTGCCGGGGCTGCGGCAGCGCCGCCGCCCTTTGCGAACGCCTCGACATCGGCGCGCACGATGCGGCCATGCTCGCCGGTGCCCTTGACACGGCCGAGATCGATGGCCAGCTCGCGCGCCAGTTTTCGCACCGCCGGCCCGGCGTAGGCCAGTGCGAATGCGGCTTCGTCGATCGCCCCTGCGGAAGCGGTTGCCGCGGGCGCCGGCGCTGCCGCAGCCACCGCAGCCGCAGCAGCACTGGGCGCCGCCGCTGCAGCGCGCGCGTCCCCCGTGGCCAGCGTCATGATGACGCTGCCTTCGCTGACCTTGTCGCCCAGCTTGACGCGGACCTCTTTGACCACACCCGAGAGCGGCGCGGGCACGTCCATCGTCGCCTTCTCGGATTCCAGCGAGACCAGCGGGTCCTCGGCCTTCACGGTCTCGCCGACCTTGACGAAGATCTCGATCACCGGCACGTCCTTGAAATCGCCAATGTCGGGTATCTTGATGTCGAAAACGTTGCTCATCGTGTTGTCTCCTCGCCCGGTCAGCGTGTCAGACAGTCCAGGGCGCCGCGCGCTCGGTGTCCAGCCCGTACTTGGCAATGGCTTTTGCAACCACGGCCGGCTTGATCGTGCCCTCGTCGGCCAGCGCCTTCAGCGCAGCGACAGCCACGTAGTAGCGATCGACCTCGAAGAAGCGGCGCAGCTTGACGCGATAGTCGCTGCGGCCGAAGCCGTCGGTGCCCAGCACTATGTAGCGGCGGCCGGCGGCCTGCACGGACTCCCGAACCTGGTCAGCGTAGTTGCGCATGTAGTCGGTGGACGCAATTACCGGCCCTTCGTGGCCGTCGAGGCAGGCCTCGACCCAGCTCTTGCGCCGCACCTCGGTTGGATGCAGCAGGTTCCAGCGCTCGGTGGCCATGCCGTC
>Ga0116221_1000235_pt1 | contig 39782 bp, 41 predicted proteins | sample Sb_taG_5_FD_88965 | JGI IMG/M metagenome (GOLD analysis project Ga0116221, IMG submission 88965) | Peat soil microbial communities from Weissenstadt, Germany - Sb_50d_8_FC metaG | ecosystem: Environmental > Terrestrial > Soil > Wetlands > Peat | place: Germany: Weissenstadt | collected 2010-09-21 | reverse complement strand
TGTTCCACTGCCCATCGCCCAGCTCGTAGAGCATTCGGCCTTGCGTATTCCCCGGCTCCGCCGCGAAAGTCCGGTAAAAGGAGCGACTCGCCGCTATTACGCGCAGGTCTCGATCGAGCACCAAAAGGGGCTCCCTGACGGTGTCAACGATGGCCTCCGCCAAGCTGTGCCCGTGTGCCAATTTGGCCAAAGGGTTGCGATCCGCCACGCCGGACGATTCCTTTCTAATAGTGACTTGGGTTTTACCAGACCTAGCAGCGAGGCCGAACTTCGCCGACCGCATCATGAAAGCGGCCCGCACATAACGCGGCTCAGCATAGAATCCGAGCATCCAAAACACAAACGGCCCGACCCACGGGGGGCAGGGCCGGGCCATCTGATCTTGCTAGAAGCGCGGGTCTTAAGAAGTCGAAGGCCTTGGGAAAACGTCACCGGCCCTTCTTCGAATTAAATAAGCTGCAGGTGCTTCTGCCGATCATTAGAGCCACCTGGACGCGGCAAGAGATAGGCATCCAAATCAATCTTCTCACTACGCGATCCATCCAGTTCGCCATCAGCTGCGACGCGATGGGAACTTTGAAGACCACCTTTAAAGGTCGTGCCCAGCATTGTGACGATGATCTCGTCATCCCGCACTTCGATACTAAACTCCTGCGCCGACATTAGAGCGTGTGCTGAGTCGGCTGTGAAAGCGTCGGGGTGGACCCTCTATAGGGGCCTTCCCGAAAAGAACCCGCTCTGTAGCCGCCCCCGAGCTGGACAATCCAACCAACAATGACGATGGCAAGGACACTGAGCGCTAGAACAACCGCCAACCGATTTTGCGACACGCGCTTGCGCCCCCATATCTTCGGTCCGATAACGCTCAGTGACGAGTCGCATCGCCCTCTTCACGAAAGTGAAGCACCAATGCCGTTGCCACTACATCAATCCACGTCCCGTGCTCAAATGCATTGACGCGATAGCGAACATAAGGGCCGTTGCTGGTATCGAACTCACTGTCGAGAAATTCGGTATCGAACAGGAGGCGATCATGCGTCCAGATCCGGATCCGGTTGATGTCCATGACGCCATCGGGTCGTGCGTGCTTGGTAGACCAGAGCAACGTAAAATTCGAGGGTCTCTCTGCTTCTTCGCACTCTACAATTAGGGTTGTGCTGAGGCTGCCGTCTTCCGTTGGCTTGCCGCGCATCATCAAGAAGCTCAAGACGAAGTTCGAGATCTGCTCTGGGGTCACTCTTTAAGTGGGCTCCGCGATGAGGACGTTTTGTGCGCTCAAGTGCGCCAACTCTGGTTGGCCGGGAAATATGGCTTGTGCAAGGCCAAACGCGCCGTTCAAGTCTGGGACCGCGTATCGTTATGCGCAAATCGTCAGGAACGAGGTGCGAAAACTGAGGGGTGACCTTCTTTAATAACATTGCGGTCGGGTCCCTCGTCGTAGGAGCGGCTGCGCCTGTCCTGATTCAGGAAGGTATGAGTTTGGTGGCATTCGTCGGCGGATTCGGGTTGATGCTGATGTTTCGACGCTTTGCCGAGGACGAACTGCAAGGCTTGGAAGACTAGTCCCGTTCTTCCCTGCGACATGAGTTTACCGCTTGCTAAGGAACATCGCCTTTGTCTCGGTTGGTGCACGCGCAGGCCAAAAGTTGTGCTATCAAAGCCTGCGAATAAAAGAGGAGAAGGTCATGGCCAAAACTATTGCCAGGAGAAAGCGTATTGTTCGTCGTGATTGGACCCGCGCTGAGGTGAAAGAACTAAGACAGCACTCAAGAGACAAAACGCGCGTCAAAACCATCTCTACAGCGCTCAAGCGTACCCCGGGTTCCCTGAGACAAAAGGCCCGTGCGCTCGGAATCCCGCTCGGCCATCGCCGCCCCAAAAAGAAGCGAGCTTGAATAGCTGGCCGTCTGACGCTTCGATTCGCGGTATTGGAAAGCCCATATTGCGCTTGTGGCTCCCCACTAAGGATCGGCGAAACGCGTGAACCAGAGGACGCGGGGTTTTCGACTTGGAAATCTGTTTTTTGAACTTCTGCAACCGCGTCTCTGAGCGCCTTTTGTGCTTCCTCTAAGTCCTCGTACTTTTGAATTGAAAACCGGATGGCTCGGAAAGGCGCAACATCGAAGGGGATAGCCCAATCGCTCCGGATCATGTGGATAGCTGGTAATTGCACCGCGTGTTGGATTGCCAGCTCGCAAAAAGCATTTGCGTTATGAAAGCTCATTCTTGATGCCGAGCCGCTTGCGCTCGTCGCGGGTGAGCCGCAAGAGCCGCCCGAGCGTGTCGGCTTTGTAGCGAATAGGGTGCTTGGCGATGCCGATGGCGACGCGGCTAGCCTCCGCCTCCGACAGCCACGGTGCCCACGTCCGCGCCCATGCCATCATCCGGGCGATCACATCGCCGTTCCGGTAAGCGATATGGTTGAAGGCGACGACAAGATCACCGCGTCCGGCGTCGTCGTCGGGCAGCGTCGAGCCGTAACGGTCGGCGAAGATGCGCTCTAGCTCGGGCAGCCGCCAGTAAGCCATGCGCCGGTCGAAGGGGATATTGCGACGCGCCTCCCTAGCGTTCCAAGCATAGCGGCGCGCGACTTCGGCGAGCCTCGCATCGACACTTGCGGCGACGACGGGCCAGTGGGAGGCAGGGCTGGCATCACCTACTTCGGTGCTTCTCAACAGCTTGCCGCGCCGGTTCGCCTCCGGCGCGGTTTCGTTTTGGGGAGGCGGATCGCCGCCATCGCGTGGGAGAGCACGCGGAAAAACCCTTTGTGTGCCAATAGTTCCATTAAGCGGCGTGGGTGAAGCTAAGTCTTTGACGTTGCTTTCCGGTGCTACGCCCGGCCATCCACGTTTTGCAGCGGACCGAAGACGCTAATGTCGTGGATGCCCGGCGCGAGGCCGGGCATCACGAGCGTGTTGATGCCCTGACCCAAGAAACTTCGTCACGCGCGACGCCTGACGACGGGCGCTAGAATCCTGTTTCAGGGGTCCAGTATCGCATGCCTGGAGGCCAGTTCGTCTGCGGATAGAATCTCTGCAGCGCCTGAACCTCATAGTCGCCCCTCGCATAGGGCACGAAGCCGAAATAGCTGCTCCAGCCGCCGGGGCGGCCGGGATTGTAGTAATAGGGGTAAACTGGAGGGCGTCCGCGCCAATAAATGCGAATGGGCTCCAGCATGGAGGCGTGGCTGCCGAACGCGGATGCCAAAGCTGGCGCTGCGCTCGCCGGCCCCGGCTGATCGAGCTGCCAAAGGCCGAATGCGAGGGCGGCCGCCCCCACAAGGATCGATGCCGTTGTCTTGGAAGAGGACGATAAATGCGCCATGGTCGTCTCCAATCTGCCCTATAGGCTCCTGGCGCGATCATTTGCAATCAAAAGGGCGGCGAAAAGGCTCGGAGCTGCGATTGCTCTCTTTTTTCCCACTAGGCAGAGTCTTTCCGGTCCTGGTTCTCATCAAGCCATTCATCCTGCTCAAGCCTAAAATTGGCTAAGCGTGCAATTTGTTCATACGTGAAAATCTTGGTCTGGCTTTCGCCGTGTCGGTTCCGGCTGATCAATCTTTCTTTTTCAAAGTCGGTGAGTTTGGACCAACGACCAATAATGATGGTGTAGGAGAAAAACGGCTCTTCGAAACCTCCAAAACCTGACCAAACTTGCTTAAGTTTCTGAGCGTCGGTTAACCGGACCCCAGCTGCCCCTGGAGTCTGTTCGCCTGACAGCGGCACTGCCTGCGCTAACAACACCAGCTCCCTGGCGTAATGTACAGGGTTGCGGTTTATCCACATGCGCCAATTGTCGATTTGATGCAGCGCTGTAGCAAGGCGGCGTGCTGGCGAGCCTGCTTGGTTAAATAGGCGCTCATGGCTGGTCTCAATTTCAATCAAGTGGGCAACTGAGCCCCCCTGAAATGCCTGGAGGACGCAGAAGTCGGCCCAATATCGCGTGCCGACCGGCGGCTTGAACAAAATAGCCAAGTCGGCGTTATCCGCTGTGCCGACAAGGCTCGTCAGAAATCCGACATTCTGTTCGAGGAATAGTTGTAACTTCTCTTCGCTCGGACGCGCTGCCAGCAAGTTGCACAATGCGTATAGTTCCGCAGGTCCTGGACTGGGGACTCGTATGCGTTTGCCCAGACCAAGCGAGCGATCACTACCAATCGCAAAAATCGCGCGCAATATATCCTCGGCTTCGTCCGATAATTGTATCTCGGCGCGCTTAAGAGCGCGCCAGCCGATGTCGCGGCGGCAAAAGCCCTCTGGCCAGTCGATCTTGTCGATGGCCGCGTAAGCACGCGTCCGCACTTCGCCGACGCTTCCCCCGCGCGCCGTCACTCCGAGCACGCGCCCGCCATCGGCGAGCAGGCGAGGGCCCTCGCGCTTGGTGCCGGCGTGGAAGATCTGCACGTCGGGGTCGCTGGCGGTGGCGTCCAGCCCTCTGATCTCGGACCCCTTGGCGTAAGCGCCGGGATAGCCTTTCGCCGCCATGACCACGCAGAGTGCAACCTCGTCGCGCCATTCAAGCTCGACGCCGCTCAAGCGCCCCTCCGCCACAGCCAGCAGCGCGGGCAGGAGGTCGGATTGAAGCCGCAGCATCAGCACTTGGGCCTCGGGATCGCCGAAGCGCACATTATATTCGATCAGCTTCGGCGCCCCGTCCTCGATCATCAGCCCGGCATAGAGCACGCCTTTGAAGGGCGTGCCCCGCTCCTGCATCGCCCGCACCGTGGGCTCGATGATCTCGGTCATGGTCCGGCGGCAGAGCTCGTCCGTCATGATCGGGGCCGGCGAATAGGCGCCCATGCCGCCCGTGTTCGGGCCCTGGTCGCCGTCGAAGGCGCGCTTGTGGTCCTGGGCGGTGGCAAGCGGCAGCGCATGCGTCCCGTCGACGAGCGCGAAGAAGCTTGCCTCCTCGCCGTTGAGAAACTCTTCGATCACCACTTCGGCTCCGGCTCGACCGAAGGCGCCCCCGAAGCAGGCATCGATGGCGGCGTGGACTTGCGCTTCGGTCTCGGCGATGGTCACGCCCTTGCCGGCGGCAAGCCCATCCGCCTTGATTACCATTGGCAGCGGCTTCCCCGCCACATAGGCCTTCGCTGCGGCGGCATCGGCGAAGCGGACGTAAGCAGCGGTCGGAATCTGATAGGCGGCGCAGAGGTCCTTGGTGAAGCCCTTTGAGCCTTCGAGCCGCGCCGCCTCGCGCGACGGCCCGAACACCTTGACCCCTTGCGCCTCGAGGTCGTCCGCGAGCCCTGCGACGAGCGGCGCCTCGGGACCGATGACGACGAGGCCGATGCGCTGCTCCTTGCAGAAGCGCGCGACCGCGTCGTGGTCCCCCGCATCCAGGGGGACGCATTCGGCGACGCTCGCGATCCCCGCATTGCCCGGCGCGGCAAAAAGCCGATCGAGCTGGGGGCTCTGCTTGAGCTTCCAGGCGAGCGCGTGCTCGCGTCCGCCTCCGCCTATCAACAGCACGTTCAATGGGCTAACGCTCATGCTTGTTTCTCAAGGGTCGAGCTTGGTATTGCTCGGGACTCGAATTTCGGCTGCTTAGCACGCGGGCGGCCGCAGCAAAATGGAGCGACGCCTCGATGGCCGATCGCAGCGCAGATTTGTCGGTGCCGACGAACCTCGTTGAATATAGCGTCTCCGAGCTCGCCTTCGCGCTCAAGCGGACGTTGGAGGAGGCCTATGGGCTGGTGCGCCTGCGCGGTGAGATCTCGGGCTTCAAGGGCCAGCACGCCTCGGGCCACGCTTATTTCGTGTTGAAGGACGAGAAGGCCTGCATCGAGGCGGTGATCTGGCGGTCGAGCTTTGCCAGACTGCGCTTCAAGCCGGAGCAGGGCTTGGAGGTGATCGCCACGGGGCGCATCTCCACCTATCCCGACAAGTCGAAATATCAGATCGTCATCGATCAGCTCGAGCCCGCCGGCATCGGCGCGCTGATGGCGCTGCTCGAGCAGCGGAAGCGCATGCTCGCGGCCGAAGGGCTGTTCGACGAGGCGCGCAAGCGGCCGCTGCCTTACCTGCCGCGCATCGTCGGCGTCGTCACCTCGCCGACGGGTGCCGTGATCCGCGACATCCTGCACCGCTTGGCGGATCGCTTCCCCTGCCACGTGCTGGTCTGGCCGGTCAGGGTACAGGGAGAGACCTGTGCCTTCGAGGTGGCGGCGGCCATCGGCGGCTTCAACGGGCTCGTCGCTGGCGCCTCCGTGCCGCGTCCCGACCTCATCATCGTGGCGCGTGGCGGCGGCAGCCTCGAGGATATGTGGGGCTTCAACGAGGAGATCGTGGCCCGCGCTGTGGCCGCCAGCGCCATCCCGCTTATTTCGGCGGTCGGCCATGAGACGGACTGGACCATCATCGATCTCGTCGCCGACTTCCGCGCGCCGACGCCAACCGCCGCCGCGGAGCACGCCGTGCCGGTGCGGGCCGATCTACACATCAAGGTCACGAGCTTCGGGCTTCGCGTGGCTAGCCGCTTGCAGCGCCTGGTGGAGGCGCAGCGAAGCCTTCTGCTCGCGGTCGCCCGCGGTCTGCCGCGGAAGATCGATATTCTCGCGCTGCCGCGCCAGCGTTTCGATGGGGCTGGCGCGCGACTCGGACGGGCGCTGAAAGCCAATGCCCACGCCCATTGCGAAAGGCTCGCGCGCTCGGCCTCCCGTCTCAGGCCGCATCTCGTGAGGAACGCGGCGAGGGGAGGGCGTGACCGGCTCATTGGCCTCGAGCGCTCGGGGGACCGCGCGCTTGTGGCCCTCATCGGGCGCGCGAGGCACCGGCTCGACGCACGCACGCAGCTCCTCTCCTCGCTCGGTCATCACAACGTGCTGGCGAGGGGCTTTGCCCTGGTGCGCGATGCCGAGGGGCGCATGCTCCGCCGTGCCGCGGAAGTCAGCGCGGGCGAGCGCCTCGACATCGAATTCGCCGACGGCCATGTTCCGGCGCATGCCGACGGCGACGAGCGCAAACGCGCAGCGAGCCCGAAACGGTCTCCGGCGCGCGATAGCGAAAAGCAGGGCACATTGCTGTAAGCGGACTGGTCTCCGCTTTCAGCCGACGTTATGGTGACGCATCGGGAAACTGGCATGACGCGAGCAGCTCCGCTGTGATGAACCGCTTCGAACGCAATCTTGGCTTCAAGGGCGAAGCCAAGCTCAGATATCTCGACGGCGAGGTGCAGGTGCTGACGCCCGGCGACTTCGTGCGCTGCGCCGTCACCAGCCGCGTCATCCCGCTCGACGAGCTCCGCTATTGGAGCGTCGAGCTGCAAGAGGCGTATGTTGACGCCGCGGCGTCGCTGAAGCGCTACCGCGAGACCCACCCCGCGCTTGCATCGTAGACGGAACTTCAAAAAGGGGACACCCCGGTCTTGTGCCGGGCATCCACGAATTTCCATTGAAGACAAAAAGACGTGGATGGCCGGGACAAGCCCGGCCATGACGAGCCATTTTGTGGTCAGCTCGCACGCCTTTTCTTCAGCGCAGTCATCAGCAGCTCTTTCAGCGCTGCAGCGTCCGCGAACTCGATGGCGATGGGCAACGGCCGCGAGCGGAACTTAAGCTCGCTCAAAGCCGTGCCGTCGTCCTCGGGTAGCCGCACCCAATCCTTCTCCGTGGTAACGAGCATGGCGTTCTCCTCTCGCGCGTGTTTGAGCAAACGCGCGGCCTGCCGCTCCGTATAGCGGTGATGGTCGGGAAAGGAGCGCGTGGCCACCAGCCGCGCGCCATGCACCGTCAGGGTCGAGTAGAAATTCTTCGGATTGGCAATGCCGGCAAAGCCGATCACGGGCAGCACGCCGAGCCAGCGCGAATCGGCCCATGTCGCCATGCGCGCCTTGAGCACCGGCTTGCCTTGGGCCTCGAAGGCTTTGACGAGGGGCGCCGCCTTGTCGCCCTCGCCGATCAGCAGCAACGCGTCGGCATGCGGCATTTGCTCATCGAGCGGCGTGCGCAGCGGCCCCGCCGGCATGACGAGCCCATTGCCGAGCCCAAGCCCGCTATCCGCCACGATCAGGCTGAAATCCTTGACGAGCTGAGGGTTCTGGAAGCCGTCATCCATAATGATGACGCTCGCATTCGAGACGCTTGCGTCTGCGCCTGTCGTGTCCCGGCGCTCGATCAGCTTGGCGCCTTCCGCCCGGTCCGCCGAGACGGTGGTTGGCGCATGCTTGGCAAGCAGCAGCGGCTCATCGCCGACCTCTTCAGCGGTCTTACCCTTTTCGACGAGGAGTGGCCCCTCGCTTTTGCCGCCATAGCCTCGGGTGAGGAAGACCGGGCGCTCGCCGTGGCCCTTCAACAGCTCGGCGATGGCGATAGCGGTCGGCGTCTTGCCGCCGCCGCCTGTCGTGAAATTGCCGATGCAGATGACGGGAAGGCGGGAGCGATAGGGCTCGATCAGCGTAGCCTTGGCGCGCGCCAGCGTCCCATAAAGATGCCCGAGCGGCGCCAGCACCGATGCGAGCGCGCCAGGCTTGCGGTACCACCAGAAGGGCGCGTCAAGACGCATGCTGCAGCGTCGCTCTTGGCGGCAGGAAACGCTCGAGCTCCGCGATGGTGCGCGGCAGCGCGCCGCCCATCCGCGCAATGGTGCCCTCGGCGCGCGCCATCATCGCCAAGCGCGCCTGATTGTCCTCAAGCAGAGCGAGCGCGGCCTCGGCGAGGCTCGCCGCATCCCCGACCTGCACGCAGCCGCCGGCTCGCAACAGCTCGTCATAGGCGTCGGCGAAGTTCCGCCAATGCGGGCCGGTGAGCACCGCCGCCCCGAGCTTGATCGCCTCCACCGGGTTCTGTCCGCCATGCGGCACGAGCGAGCCGCCGATAAAGGCGACCGGCACGAGGTTATAGAAGAGCCCAAGCTCGCCGATGGTGTCGGCAATGTAGATGTCGGTGTCCGCGTCCGGGAGCTTTCCCGCCGAGCGGAGCGCCACGCTGAGGTTGGCGCCGGTCAAGAGCTTGGCGATGAGCGGTCCTCGCTCGGGATGGCGCGGAACGATGATGGTGAGGAGATCGGGCCGCGTCTTTTTCATGGTGAGATGCGCGACCGCCGCCATGTCGTCCTCGCCCGGGTGGGTGCTCGCGGCAAGCCACACATTGCGCCCGGACAGCGCCGCGGCGAGGCGCTTATGTCCGGCGAGATCCGTGGGCGGCGGCGGTGCGTCGGCCTTGAGATTGCCGACGCTTAAGGCGCGTGGCGCTCCGAGCGCGGTGAAGCGCTGAGCGAGGCGCTCGTTCTGAGCGAGCACGAGGCTGAAGGCAGAGAACAGCGGACGGCTGAGACCCGGACGCCGCCGCCAGCGGCGGAACGAGGCGAGCGATATGCGGCCATTGACGAGCACGAGCGGAATGCCTTGCGCTTTCGTCTCCAGCACGAGGTTCGGCCAGATCTCCGACTCGACGAGCACGGCAAGGTCGGGCCGCCAATGGGCCAGGAACGCCTGCACATAGCCCTGATTGTCGAGCGGGACATATTGATGCACGGCGCCTTGCGGCAGCCTCGCCCGTGCGAGCTTGGCCGAGGTGACCGTCCCGGTGGTGAGCAGCAAGCGGATCTCGGGATGCTCCGCGGCGATCGCGTCGATCACCGGCAGCACGGCATTGGCCTCGCCCACGCTCGCCGCATGGAACCAGGCGAGGAAGCCGGAGGGGCGCGGCACGCTGGCCTGACCACAGCGCTCCAGCCGCCGCGCCGGCTCCTCCTTGCCGCGGCGCGCGCGCCAAGCGAGCATCAGCGGCACCAAGGGCACGGCGAGGCGGGTGAGCGCGCGGTAGGCCGTGAGCGAGAGGCTGGGCTTGGCAACGCTGATTTGGGACTCGGCGGACAAGGGATCGGTGGCTCCGGCAAGAGCGTAGGCTCGGGCGGTGGCTTCGTTCAAGCCCCGCTCGACGGCGAGGCGGGAACTCTCGAGCGCGGCATCGTCGGTTTCGGGAGGCACCCATATCGGATCGCCGACCACGATGCCAAGCGTCGAGAATGGGAGGTTGACGGTGAAGGCGCTCCAGCTTTTCAGCGCGAAGAACCGGCTCGTCGCCATGGCGCAAGGCACGATCGGCCGCCCCGAGAGCCTGGCTAGCATGACGATGCCGTCTCCGGCCCTCCGCGCGGGGCCCGGCGGCACGTCGGCGGTCATCGCCACCGTGGTGCCGTGCCCAATCGCGCGGTGCGATTCTCTGAGCGCCCCGGCACCTCCTCTGCTTCGGCGACGGGTGCCGGCGCCCGCACCCCTGATCAGCGTCATGCCGAAGCGTTTGAGCACTGACCCGATCAGCTCGGCATCGTCATGCCGCGCCACCATGGCGACGACGTCGGCCGGCCGCTCGGGCTTGATCTTCGGCAGCATCATGAACTGGCCGTGCCACATGGCGAAGATTTGGGGGTGCTGGGCGAACAGCTTGGTGACGGTGTCGGCGGGCTCGCAGCGCAGCTTGCTCGTGGCATAGACAAGGCGGATATAGCCTGCGGCCAAGGCGCCGCCGAGAGCGACCACGGGCGGGGAGGAGAACAGCCGCTTCGCCATGCTTCTCGGGGCGCTTGCCTAATTGCCGGCCACGGCGACCGCCTTGACGCTCGGATCTTCGATGCTGGCGTCCTCGACGCTAGCATCCTCGACGCTAGCGTCCTCGGCGCCGCCATCCTCAGGCGCGGCGTAGCCTCCGGCGATGCCGAACTGAGTCCCGTGCAGCCGCGTATAGAGGCCGCCTTTGGCGACGAGCTCCTCGTGCCGCCCGATCTCGATGATGCGACCCTGGTCCAGCACGCAGATGAGATCGGCCTTCTTCACCGTGGACAGGCGATGCGCAATCATCAGCACGGTTCGCCCCCGCATCAGCCCTTCGAGCGCCGTCTGCACCTTCGCCTCCGCCTCGCTGTCGAGCGAGCTCGTCGGTTCGTCGAGCAGCAAGATCGGCGCATCCTTGTAGACGGCGCGGGCGATGGCGATGCGCTGGCGCTCGCCGCCGGAAAGCAGCGACCCGGCTTCGCCCACGCGGGTGTCGTAGCCCTTGGGCAGACCCATGATGAAGTCATGAGCTGCCGCTGCCTTGGCCGCCGCGATCACTTGCGCCTCGTCCTCGGGCTTGGTGCCATAAGCGATATTGGCGCGGATCGTGTCGTCGAACAGCACCGGGTCTTGGGTCACGAGGCCGATGGCGTCGCGGAGCGAGGCGATCGTCACCTTGGCGATATCCTGGCCGTCGATGACGACCCTGCCGCGATCCGGATCGAAGAAGCGCAAGGTGAGATTGACAAGGGTGCTCTTGCCCGAGCCGGACGGCCCGACCAGCGCCACGGTGCGGCCGGGCGGCACGATGAGGCTCACGCCTTTGAGCACGACGGTCTTGGGGTCGTAGGCGAAGGATATGTTGTCGAATTCGATCTGCCCGCGCTTCAACGCCAGCGGCTTGGCGTCGGCCGCCTCGACCAGCCGGGTTTGCCGGTCGACGATGCCAAACACACGGCTCGCTGCCGCCACCCCTTCCTGCAAGCTGGTTTGCAGCGTGGCGGCGCTTTTCAGCGGGCCGTAGAGCAGGAGCGCCGAGGTCATGAAGCCCATGAACTGCCCGAGGGTGAGGTCGCCGCGGATTCCCTTGGTGCCGGCGAAATAGACGGCAAGCGCGAAGCCGAACCCGGTGAGGAGCTCGATCGAGGGGCTCGACAGGGACCGGGCGCGCGTGCCGCGCATGGTGAATTCGAGCGCCCGGTTTATGGCGTTCGCCGCCCGCGCTTCTTCCCGACGCTCCTGCCGGTAGGCGCGCACGACGCGCATGCCGCGCAGGGTCTGGGTTATGAGCGCGGAGAGATCGCCCGTCTCCTGCAGCGACTTCGTGGTCGATTTCCGCATCTTGCGGCGTTGACGGCCGAGCAGGAACCAGGCGAACGGCATGAACAGCAGAATGAGCACGGCGAACCGGGCGTCCATGTAGAACATGGTGGCGACGAGAATGATGACTTTGAGATAGTTCTCGCCGAGGGTGACGATCGAGCGGCTCGCCGTCTGACGCACCAGATTGGCATCGTTGAGAAAGCTGGAGAGCAGCCGCCCCGAATGCACCGTTTGGATGAAGCTGAGATCGGCAGCGGCGAGCTTGGCGAACATGTCGATGCGGAGATCGGCGATGAAGCGGTGGCCGAGATAGGTGACAGTGACGTCGGCGACATATTCGGAAATCGCCTTGACGATCGTCACCGCCACGATGCCGGCAGTGACCCAATAGATCATCTGCTGATTCTTCGCCACGAACACGTCGTCGGCGGTGGTCCGGATGAGGAAGGGGATGGCGCCGGTCGTCGCCGCGGTAAGGATCATGGCGACGCCGGCCAGAAGCAACAGGCCTAAGCGGGGGCGCAAATGCCCCCGCCAGATGCGCATGACGATCTCGCCCGTGGAGTAATGGGCCTCGAGCTCGTCAGCGCGCCGTGTGATCGTCCTCACATCGCTGAACAGTTGATCTTTCAAGCGCTTCCCCGATTTCCGCCGGTCCTGGCTCAAGCGGCACGCGGCCGGCCCGCTCCTTCTAGCACGCCGGGCAAGCGAGCCTTAAGGCGAAAAACCAAAGACGGTCTCGCGCCTAGCCTTTGGCGCCGCCTTCAACCTCTGGATCGAGCAGCCGGTGCAGATGCACGATGAAATAGCGCATATGGGCGTCATCGACGCTGCGATGCGCCGCGTCCCGCCAAGCTTCGAAGGCTAGCGCATAATTCGGGAAGATGCCGACGATATCGAGCCTCTTCAGGTCGCTGAACTCGAACCTGTCGAGCGTCGTGAGCTCGCCTCCGAATACGAGATGGAGCAGCTGCCGCTCCCCCTTCTTTGCGCCATCCTTCGCCGCCATGAGCTTTTTCGCTGGTTGTCCCGGTCCCGACTTTGCCGAAAAGCGCGCTAGAGATCTATGCGGCTCGTGCGCTCGAGCAGCTTGGCGTGAAGGCGCGGAGGCGCCGCGACCAGGCTCGGGAAGCGCGGCACCGGAAGGTTGAAGCGGTAGGCGTGGCCGTGATGGTCGGTGACCGTCCCGCCGGCTTCCTCGACGAGAAGCACCCCGGCGGCAAGGTCCCACTCGCTCTTGGCGGAGAGCGACAGGGTCGCGTCGGCGCGGCCGGCCGCCACGAGCGCAAGCCGGTAGGCCACCGAATTGACCCAACGCGATTTAACCTCCGGCCAGGGAGTCTTCCAGATGCGCTTCTTGAACAGCCCGCCGCTCGCGATCACGAGCGCCCCTTCGAGGCCGCTCCGGTCGCTCACCTTGATCGGCGCGTCGTTGAGGAAGGCTCCTTCACCACGGACGGCGTGAAAGAACTCTTGGGTCGCCGGGTTGAACACGATGCCGAGCACGGGCTTGCCGCTCTCCACCAGCGCCGCCGATATCGTCCATTCCGGCACGTGGCGCAGGAAGGCATTCGTTCCATCGATCGGATCGACCATCCACACGAAGCGCCGCTCGAGCCGATTGGCATCGTCCTCGGTCTCCTCCGAGAGCCAGCCATAAGACGGCCGGCCGCCGCCGAGCGCGCGCTTGAGAGCGGCATCCACGGCAAGGTCGGCCTCGCTGACTTCGCTCCCATCGATCTTGCGTTTGACCGCAAGCTCCCGGCGGAAATAGCTAAGCGCGAGGCTGCCGGCATCGGTCGCCGCCTGCTTGAGCAGGAGAAAGTCCTCCGGCAGCGTATGGGCAGGGGCGGAACTAGCGGGTCTCGGCGCGATCATCTGCCTATCGACAAGAGTCTCTGAACCATGTGGGAAGGAAGCTTCGAATACCAGACATTAACAACGTCCATTAAGCGGTTCGGAAACCTTCTCTGGCAGGATCGTGGCAATCAAGGCTGTCTGAAGGCAAGCCTCAAGGAAGCTAACAGCAAGGCGTCATCCGGGCCTCAGGGCGAAAGCTCTGGGGCCCGATGGTTTTGCCATGGCAGTCTCAAAAAGCCGAAGCGAGAATCATATCGAGCACGATGGCAGCGAATACGATCGCGCCGAAATCGAAGTTCGACCTGAAACGCTTCAGGCAATTCTCCGGGTCGTCGATGTCGAGCGTGGCCACCTGCCAGAACAGTTGGGCGCCGCCCACGCTCATGCCAAGCAGGAAGACGATCTCGGCTCCGGCCAGCAAGCCGGCAAGGGTAATCCCGAGCCATGCCACGGCGTAGAGCCCGGCGAGCCAAGCCTTGGTGGCGCGTCCGAATTTGAGCGCCGTCGATTTCAAGCCGAGCAGGGCGTCGTCCTCGCGGTCTTGAAGGGCGTAGATGGTGTCGTAGCCGATGGTCCAGGCGACCGCCCCGCCGTAGAGAACGCTCGCCGCCCATTCGAGCCGCCCCAGCACCGCGGCGTAGCCCACGAGTACCCCCCAGCTGAAGGCCAAGCCCAGCACGGCCTGCGGCCAATGGCTGAAGCGCTTCACCAGGGGATAGAGCGCCACGATGGGCAGGACGCCAAGCCCGAGCCAAATCGTCGCGGCGTTGAAGGACAAGAGCACCATGAGGCCGATCAGGCAGAGCGCCAGCATGAAGATGGTGGCGCTCTTCGCCGTCACTTGACCGCTCGGCAGCGGCCGCGTTTGCGTCCGCGCCACCTGGCCATCGATGTCCCGGTCGAGGATGTCGTTGTAGGTGCAGCCAGCGCCCCGCATCACGAAGGCGCCGATGGCGAAGAGCAGGAGCAGCCAGGGATCGGGGTACTCGGCCCCGATGCTGCGGGAGGCGAGCGCCACCGACCAGAAGCAGGGCATGGCGAGGAGCCAGAACCCAGTCGGCCGGTCGGCCCGGGCCAGGCGCAAATAGGGCAGGAGGGCCGCCGGCGCAAAACGGTCCACGAGGTTCTCGGGGCGGGCGTCGGCGACGGCGCCGGCTTTGCCTTCGGCCAGGCTACGTGGCATGTCTGCGAATCCCGCCCTTTCGCTCGGAACTGAATGAGAAGTCTTCCACCATGGCGTCTAAGCTTCAGCGGCTCTTCGTCAAGTCCCGGTTGGGGCGCAAGGCCGAGGTCGAGCTTGAGCCGGCGCAGGCGCACTATCTCATCAACGTGCTGCGATGCAAGACCGGCGACCAGGTCCTGCTCTTCAACGGCGAGGACGGCGAGTGGCGTGGAGCGGTGAGCGGCGTGACTAAGAGACAGGCGAGCCTCGTTGTGGCTGAGCAGACGCGGCCGCAAAGCGAGGGGCCGGATCTGCACTATCTCTTCGCGCCGCTGAAACGCGCCCGTCTCGACTATATGGCGCAGAAGGCGACCGAGATGGGGGCGAGTCTGCTCAAGCCGGTGATCACGCGGCGCACGGTGGCCGAGCGCGTCAATACCGATCGCCTCAAGGCCAATGCCGTCGAGGCCGCCGAGCAATGCGGGCTGTTACGCGTGCCGGAGGTCAGAGCCCCGGAAAAGCTCTCGTGCGTGCTCGACGCCTGGGACCCCGCGCGGGTTTTAGTCTTTGCCGACGAGGCGGCGCCGTTGGCCTCGCCGCTCGAGGTGCTCTCCGCTGCGCGGCATCGCCCGCTCGCGGTGCTGATTGGACCGGAGGGTGGTTTCGAGACGGAAGAGCGGGCGCTCCTTCTCGACCAGCCCTTCGTGGTGCCGATCTCGCTCGGGCCTCGGGTGATGCGGGCCGACACGGCGGCGGTTGCCGCGCTCGCCCTCGTCAACGTGGTTCTCGGCGATTGGCGCTGAATAGCAGTCGTGCAGCCGCCATGGCAATTGTGCTAGGAGCAGCAAGGTCGCGAGGCCTCCTTGTCAGGTTTTCGATCCCGGCGCGACAAAGGCGTGCCTTGCGCTTCCGGTCGTTGCGGCCGCTCGAGTCTTGAACCGACTGCGTGAAACCTAGCGGAGCTCCACTCCATGTCGACACGCGTAGCTGGGCCCCAGGGTCCGACCATCGAGTCGCGGGACGAGCTCATCGCCTATCTCGAGGCGGGGTCGAAGCCGATGTCCGATTGGCGCATCGGCACCGAGCACGAAAAGTTCGGCTTCTACCAAGGCGACTATGCGCCCGTTCCCTATGAAGGCGAACGAGGCATCCGCGCGCTGCTGGAGGGCCTCAAGGACCGTTTCGGGTGGGATCCCGTGCTGGAGAAGCGCAATGTCATCGCGCTCCGGCGCAGCAATTGCCCCAAAGGCGGCGTCATCAGTCTCGAACCCGGAGGCCAGCTCGAGCTCTCAGGCGCCCCCCTTGCCACCGTGCACGAGACCTACGAGGAGATGCGCCAGCATCTCATCGAGGTGAAAGAGGTGGGGGACGAGCTCGGCATCGGCTTTTTGGGCCTCGGCTTCTCCCCGAAATGGACGCTTGCCGAGACGCCGGTGATGCCCAAGGAGCGCTACGGCATCATGCAGCGCTACATGCCGAAGAAGGGCCGGCTCGGCCTCGACATGATGTTCCGCACCTCGACCGTCCAGGTCAATCTCGACTTTGGCGGCGAGGCCGACATGGTCGCCAAAATGCGCGTGGGGCTCGCGCTCCAGCCGATCGCCACGGCACTGTTCGCCAACTCGCCCTTCACCGAAGGCAAGCCCAACGGCTTCAAGTCCTATCGCGCGGAGGTCTGGCGCGATACCGACCCGGACCGCACCCGCATCCTTCCCTTCGTCTTCGAGCCCGGCATGGGCTTCGAGCGCTACGTGGACTACGCGCTCGGCGTTCCCATGTATTTCGTCTACCGCAACGGCCGCTATATCGACGTGGCGGGGGCTTCCTTCAAAGATTTTCTGCGGGGCAGGCTCGACCGGCTGCCGGGCGAGAGTCCGACCTTTGACGATTGGGCCGACCATCTCACCACGCTCTTCCCCGATGTGAGGCTCAAGCGATTCCTTGAAATGCGCGGCGCCGACTCAGGCTCCTTGTCCCAGCTCAGCGCGCTCCCTGCGCTCTGGGTCGGACTCCTCTATGAGCCCGCCGCGCTCGCCGAGGCTTCCGCGCTTGTATCGGACTGGAGGATGAGCGAGCTCCAGCATCTGCGCGACCACGTTCCACGTCTCGCGCTCGACACGCCGTTTCGCGGAGGCACTTTGTGCAATGTCGCCCGCGAGGTGGTGCGCATCGCGGAGCAGGGGCTCATGCGCCGCGGCCTCCTCGACCGCGACGGCGAAGACGAGCACAAATATCTCGCTCAATTGATCGAGACCGCGGGCGAGGGGCGTTCGCCGGCCGACATCCTCATGGCCGAATATGTCCGGGATTGGCAAGGCAATATCGACCGTCTGTTCGACGCCCACGCCCTCTAGCCCGAGGCCATGTGGCAAATCGAGCGGGAACGGGTTGAAACCGGCCGCGGCATTGACTAGATCGCGGCCAAGTCGTCGCCTCGTCCGCTCAACCCTGCACGGACGGAGCGCGAGTCCATCCCTGACGGATCTTTTTTTACTCAGCTGGCCTTATTTCAGATTGGCCAGGGCGTCGCCGAAGCCCTGGAGCGAGATCGGTATGCCGATCCCCGCCTCCGGCGTATCGAAGATGATGAACATGGCGGTGCCCCCGCCCTTCATCTTGTTGATGACCTCGTCTTGCAGGACGACCTCGGCGATGCAGCCCCGCGTGCCGCATTTGAGGAAGGGGGCATTGCCGATGTCCTGATTGTCGATCTTGAGCCCGAGTCCGGTGGGGAGCAGCACGCCGAGCGGCACGACGACGCGCAGCAGCTTCTTGTCCTCCCCGATCGCCTTGTAGAACACCACCGTCAGGCCGACATTCGGCCTATCCTCCGCGGTCACGCTCTGCACGAGCGCGCATTTCTCCTCCTTCGCACCGGGCGGCGTCCGGCAGCTGACCTGCCAGGCGCCATGCGTCTCCTTGACCACGCTGCCGGGGCCCGTCACGGACGGTCCCCCGGCATCGGGCTCGCTATCTTGGGCGCGCGCAACGCCGGCGGCGGCGAGCGTCACAGCGAGCACGAGGCTCAGCGTTGCAAGGGGGAGGTGCCTCGACGCTGCTAACCAAAATTGAGTCGCTTGGGGCATCGGGCGAGAAGCCGGCTGGAGCGCGTGGTCCTTCAATCGCCGATCATGGCGCCGAAACTAAGGCGTAGACCAAGCTCGGCCAAGCTGTCATGCGGGACATGGAAAACCGCCTTCGCCGAGCTTTGGGGCCAAATTTCGACGGGGCGTTGCGAACCGCGTTCTACATGGCGAAAACTGCAGTCGAGCGTGCATTTGCCGCAAGCGACCCAAATCATGAGTGTTGCCAAGCTATAGCCTTTATGGTTTGAAAACGGGGAATAAAGCTCTTGGGCCCCCCGCGTCGCGCGGGGCCAACCGAGCGAAAACAAGCTGGGGGCGACGCCGTTTACGCGAACATTTATTTTCGCGCCGCCCTGCCTTTTCGCCGAACGGCTTGGGGTGCCGACATGCCGTCCACGTCGTTGACGAATGAGCCGTTGTCTGTCCCTTTCCGGGTTCGGCGGGCGCGGACGAATCGGAGGCGTGGGCTGTGGGAGTGATGGAATGGGGATGTTCGATCGAAGACTGATGCTTAGAAGACTGATGCCTATGGGTGTGGCCGCGAGCCTCACGGCAAGCGGACCGGCGCTTGCGGGGGAGGGTCAACCGTCTCCCTGGGAGATGGGCTTCCAACATGCGGCTACCCCGATCATGGAGCAGATCACCTCGTTTCATACCTACGTCAACGTCATCATCATCCTCATCGCCCTGTTCGTGCTGGGACTTCTCGTCTATGTGATGGTGCGCTTCAACGAGAAGAGTCATCCGCAACCCACGCGCACGACCCACAACACGGCGCTCGAGATCGCTTGGACCGTGATTCCGGTGATCATCCTGGTCGCCATCGCTATCCCCTCGTTCCGGCTGCTCTTCGCCCAGTACGATTTCCCGAAGGCCGATCTCACTATCACCGCCACGGCGAGCCAGTGGTACTGGAACTATGACTATCCGGACCAAGGCATCAACTTCGATTCGATTATCGTTCAGGAAGCCGACCTGAAACCGGGCCAGCCGCGCCTGCTCACCGTCGACCATGAGGTCGTGGTGCCGGTGAACAAGAACGTCGTGGTGCAAGTGAAAGCCAATGACGTGATCCACGATTGGGCGGTGCCGTCCTTCGGCATCAAGATCGACGCCGTCCCTGGAAGGTTGCAGAAGACCTGGTTCAGGGCCGAGCGCACCGGCATGTTCTACGGCCAGTGCTCCGAGCTTTGCGGCCGGAATCACGCGTTCATGCCGATCGCCGTCCGCGTCGTCTCCGAGGAGGAGTTTGCCGGCTGGCTTGCCAAGACCAAGGCGAGCGCGTCGCTCGACGACGCAGGCAAGGTGGCCGCGGCTCAAGATTAGGGGTGCGACCGCGCGTATAGGCGGAGCGGTCGCTTGAATGACAGACAAGAAGACGAGGAAGACAGCGATGGCACATAGCGCCCATGTCGAAGCCGCTCATGAGGAGCATCCCTACGGATGGCGGCGTTGGCTATTTTCGACCAATCACAAAGACATCGGCACGATGTATCTCATCTTCGCCATGGTGGGAGGCTGCGTCGGTGGCCTGCTGTCGATGGGCGTGCGCGCGGAGCTCATGGAGCCGGGCCTGCAGATCTTCGGCAACCCGGAAGTCTTCAACGTGTTCGTCACCGCCCATGGTCTGATCATGGTGTTCTTCATGGTCATGCCAGCGACGATGGGTGGATTCGGGAACTGGATGGTGCCGTTGATGATCGGCGCCCCCGACATGGCCTTCCCGCGCATGAACAACATCTCCTTCTGGCTGATCGTCGCCTCTTTCACCCTGCTGATCACCTCCTTGTTCATGCCTGGACCTCCCGGCACCTATGGCGTCGCTGGGGGCTGGACGATCTACGCGCCGCTCTCCACCAAGGGCACGCCCGGGCCGGCCATGGATTTCGCCATCCTGGCGCTCCACCTCGCGGGCGCTTCCTCAATTCTTGGGGCGATCAACTTCATCACCACCATCTTCAACATGCGCGCGCCCGGGATGACGCTGCACAAGATGCCACTCTATGTCTGGTCCGTCCTGGTGACCGCCTTCCTGCTGCTCTTGGCGCTGCCGGTGCTCGCCGGTGCCATCACCATGTTGTTGACCGACCGCAATTTCGGCACCTCGTTCTTCGACGCCGCCCATGGCGGGGACCCGCTGCTCTGGCAGCATTTGTTCTGGTTCTTCGGCCACCCTGAGGTTTACATCCTGATCGTGCCGGGCTTCGGCATCGTCAGCCAGATCGTCTCGACCTTCTCGAAGAAGCCAATCTTCGGCTATCTCGGCATGGCATATGCCATGGTCGCCATCGGCGTGATCGGCTTCGTGGTCTGGGCACATCACATGTATGTGGCCGGCATCGGGGTGAACACGCAAGCCTATTTCGTGTTCGCTACCATGGTGATCGCGGTACCCACCGGCATCAAAATCTTCTCCTGGATCGCCACCATGTGGGGCGGCTCGCTCTCGTTCCGCGCGCCCATGCTGTGGGCGCTCGGCTTCATCTTTTTGTTCACCGTCGGCGGCGTCACCGGTGTGGTGCTCTCCAATGCGGGCGTCGATCGCTCCTTCACCGACACCTATTATGTGGTGGCGCACTTCCACTACACGATGTCGATCGGCGCGGTGTTCACGATCTTTGGTGCCTGGTACTACTGGTTCCCGAAGATGTGGGGCTACATGTACAACGAGACGCTGGCCAAGCTGCATTTCTGGCTCATGTTCATTGGCGCCAACCTGACATTCTTCCCGCAGCACTTCTTGGGCCTTGCCGGCATGCCGCGCCGCTATGCCGACTACCCCGACGCCTTTGCGGGCTGGAACTTCGTCTCTTCGATCGGGGCCTATATCGGCTTTGCGGGCTTGCTGGTGTTCCTGTTTGGCATCTACTACGCCTTTTCGCGCAAGGTGCACGCGCCGGCCAACCCGTGGGGAGTTGGCGCCACGACGCTCGAATGGACGCTGCCCTCGCCGCCGCCCTTCCACTCTTATGAGACGCTGCCGCGCATCAAATGATGGACGGTGGACAAATCCATGTCCGTGGAGCGGCTCGCAAGTCCGAAACCGGGCTGGCGACCGCCGCCGACACTTGAGTGAGTGAGGCATGGCCGAGGTCAATTTGCACGCAAGCCCCGAGGCGCTAGCGGCCGCCGCCGGCGGCGACGTCGCCGAATATCTCGCGCTGATGAAGCCGCGGGTGATGTTCCTCGTGGTATTCACCGCGCTCGTCGGGCTCGTCGCCGCGCCGGGCAGCATGCACCCGGTGCTCGCCATCGCCGCGCTGGTCTGCATTGCCGTCGGCGCGGGCGCGGCCGGCGTGCTGAACATGTGGTACGACGCCGATATTGACGCGCGCATGGCGCGGACCGCGGCAAGGCCGGTCCCGCGCGGTGCGATCAGCGCTGACGAGGCGCGCGCCTTCGGCACCGTGCTTGCCGTGGGCTCGGTGATTTGCCTTGGACTGATGGTCAATTGGGTCGCGGCGGGATTGCTCGCGCTCACCATCGGCTTCTATCTGTTCGTCTACACAATGTGGCTGAAGCGGCGCACGCCACAGAACATCGTGATCGGCGGGGCGGCCGGCGCGGTGCCGCCGATGATCGGCTGGGCCGCGGCCACGGGCACGGTCAGCCTCGAGGGCCTTGTGCTGTTTCTAATCATCTTCATCTGGACGCCGCCGCATTTCTGGGCTCTCGCGTTGCTGCGCACCCGCGACTATGCGCGTGCCGGCGTGCCCATGCTGCCGGTGGTGCATGGCGAGGATGAAACGCGCCGCCAGATCCTGATCTATAGCCTGATCCTCGCGCCGCTCGGCTGCCTCCCGGTTCTGATCGGTCTCGGACACGCCCTTTACGGCGCCGCCGCGGTCGTTTTGGGGGTTCTCTTCGTGGCCTTCGCGCTCGCCTGCTTTCGCGAGCGGGAGGGGGTGCGTGCCGAACGTGCGGCCAAGAACCTCTTCGCCTATTCTGTGTTGTACCTGTTCCTTCTCTTCGCGGCGCTTCTCGTGGAGCAGGGCTTCGGCCTGGGGAGTTCACTCCCGCTGTTCTGGACGTCGTAATGGCCGATGAGCAAGACGAGCGCCAACGCCGCCAACGCATGCGATCCCTTGCCATTGCCTGGGCGCTTATCGGGATTGTCGTCCTGTTTTTCGTGGTCACCATCGTCAGGCTCGGCGCCAATGTCGCCCATCCCCTCGTCAGGTAAGTCGGCATGAGCCAAGCAACCGAGCCCAAGGATCCAAAGCGCCGGCACGGCGTGGTGGCGCTGGCGCTGGTGGCGTTCGTCGCCGGCATGGTCGGCCTCTCCTTCGCCTCCGTGCCGCTCTATCGGCTGTTCTGCCAGGCGACCGGCTATGGCGGCTTGCCGCAACGGGCAGACACCGGCGCCGACCGGGTGCTCGACCGCACCATCCGTATCCGCTTCGACGGCAATGTGGACGGCGCGCTGCCCTGGACCTTCGCGCCGGTTCAGCAAACCATGGACGTGAAGATCGGCGAGACGGCGCTGGCCTTCTTCAAAGCCACCAACCGCGCGGCCGTTCCGGTCACCGGACAAGCCATTTTCAATGTGGCGCCTGAGCTTGCCGGACGCTATTTCACGAAGATACAATGCTTCTGCTTCACCCAGCAGACGCTGCAACCAGGCCAGAGCGTCGAAATGCCGGTGACTTTCTTCGTCGATCCCAAGATCGTCGACGACGAGGATACCCAGAACATCTCAGAGATCACCCTGTCCTACACCTTCTACCGCAGCGACCAGGGCCCTGGCGTCGCGGCGGCGCCGGAAGGCAACAAGTCTGGATCGTGAAACGTCGACGTTGAGGCGCTTGCCGCCTGGAACGAGGGGAACCGAACGGGAGACAACAATGGCCGAAGCGCACGCGAAACAACACGATTATCACCTCGTTAATCCAAGCCCGTGGCCGATCGTGGGCGCGGTCGGCGCCCTCACTTTGGCGATCGGCGCGATCCTCTATTTCGTTTCGCGGAAGGCCGGCGATCCGCATCTCTGGTACGTGCTTCCGGGCCTTTTGCTCGTCATCACCGCCATGTTCGGCTGGTGGCGCGACGTGATCATCGAGGCGAAGGAAGGTTACGAGACGCCGGTGGTGCAGCTGCATCTGCGCTACGGCATGATTCTGTTCATCGCCTCCGAGGTGATGTTCTTTGTCGCCTGGTTCTGGGCCTATTTCGACGCGGCGCTCTATCCGGACAGCGCCATCACCTATGCCAAGACGGCCGTCCTTGGCGGTCAGTGGCCTCCCGTCCCGAGCGTCGACACCAAGGTGCCCGGGCTTGGCGACTTCGCGCACACCTTCAATCCCTGGGGCGTGCCTTTCGTCAACACCCTGATCCTGCTCACCTCGGGCACTACGGTGACCTGGGCGCATCATGCGCTCCTGCAGAACGACCGGAGAGGTCTGGTTCTCGGTCTCCTCTGCACCGTCATCCTCGGCATCCTCTTCACCACCTGCCAGGCCTATGAATACGCCCATGCCGGGTTCAGCTTCGCCAACCACATCTACGGCTCGACCTTCTTCATGGCGACGGGCTTCCACGGCTTCCACGTCATCATCGGCACGATCTTCCTAACCGTGTGCCTGGTGCGGGCGATACGGGGCGCCTTCACGCCGAAGCTGCATTTCGGCTTCGAGGCCGCGGCCTGGTATTGGCACTTCGTCGACGTGGTGTGGCTGTTCCTGTTCACCTGCATCTATGTGTGGGGGGCCGGTCCCAATCCGGGCCACTAGCAGAGATCAGGCATCATTTGAGGCACGGGCCATGACGGAGCAGACGCGCGTCTCGACGCTTGGGGCCGGAATCGCCGGCCGCTGCCCGGCTTGCGGCCGCGGCAAGCTGTTTTCCGGCTACCTCACTTTGGCCCCGCGCTGCGAGACTTGCGGTCTTGATTATGGCTTCGCCGATGCCGGCGACGGCCCGGCGGTGTTCGTCATTCTGGTGACCGGATTCCTCGTGGTGGGCGCCGCCCTCATCGTGGAGGTGCTCTACAGCCCGCCCTATTGGGTGCACGCGCTGCTATGGGGGTCGCTTGCCCTTATCCTGCCCCTCATCCTGCTCAGGGCGTTCAAGGGCGTGCTCATCGCGCTTCAATACAAGCATAAGGCTCACGAGGGCCGGCTCGCATCGGAATAGGCAAATCTTGCGGGCGAGGGGTCTCCTTCTCTTAACGGCAATCACGGCGGGGGCGCTTGCCGTTCTGATCGGCCTCGGCGTCTGGCAGCTGCAACGCTTGCAGTGGAAGGAAGGATTGATCGCCGAGATCGAGGCGCGCACCAAGGCGCCGCCGATCTCCCTGGAAGAGGCGGTGCAACGCGCGCGCAAAGGCGAAGACGTGAGCTATCTGCGCCTGCGCGTGGACGGGCGCTTCGATAACGGCAAGGAGCGCTATCTCTTCGCCACGGCCGATGGCAGCGTCGGCTGTCATGTGATCACGCCGCTCACGACCGCCAAGGGCGAGGTGGTGCTGGTCGATCGGGGCTTCGTGCCGGACGCGCTCAAGGACCCCGCTGCTAGGGCAGAAGGCGAGATCCCCGATGCCGTCACGGTGACGGGCTTGGCGCGGGTCCCCGAGCGTCAGGGCACCTTCGTCCCGGATAACAACCCAAAGCGCAATCGCTGGTTCTGGCGCGATCTCGGTGCCATGGCGACATCGATGTTTCCAAGCGGCGCCCCGGACGTGGCGCCCTTCTTCCTCGAGGCCGAAAAGAGCGACATCCCCGGCGGCTGGCCCGTGGGCGGCCAGACCCAGCTCGATCTCCCCAACCCTCATCTGCAATACGCGATCACCTGGTTCGCTATCGCTTTTTGCCTTGTCGTCATCTACGTCCTGTATGTCCGGAGCCGGTGGGGACGGGGACCTGCCTGATCGCAGCGCGGGTTGCAGGGAAGGGCTCCGGCAGCTAGGTTCAGCCGAGCTCCCCAAGCCCTTTTGAGGTCCATGTTGAGATATGTGAGCACACGGGGCGAAGCGCCGGCGCTTCCCTTCGAGGGTGCGCTGCTTGCAAGCCTCGCCCGAGACGGTGGGCTCTATATGCCCGAGATCTGGCCGCGGCTCGGCCCAAGCGAGATCGCCGCTCTCGCGGGCCTCGATTATGCCGATGCCGCCTATCGGATCATGCGCCCTTACCTTGAGGACGATGCCTGCCTTCCCGATCTCGAAGGCGTGCTCGACGAGGCCTATAGCGGCTTCCACCATCCGGCCGTGGCGCCGCTCCGTCAGATCGCGCCCGCCACCTGGCTGCTCGAGCTGTTTCACGGCCCGACGCTCGCCTTCAAGGACCTCGCCATGCAGGTGGTGGCCCGGCTCATGAACCGCGCGCTGATGCGCCGGGGGGCTCGCGCCACCGTCGTCGGGGCGACCTCCGGCGATACCGGCGCCGCGGCGATAGAGGCCTTCCGCGGGCTCGAGGTGATCGACGTCTTCATCCTGCATCCGAAGGGGCGGGTGACTGACGTGCAGCGGCGGCAGATGACCACCGCGAGTGAGCCGAACGTGCACAACATCGCGCTGGAAGGCACCTTCGACGACTGCCAGGCGATCGTGAAGTCGCTGTTCGGCGACGAGGGCCTTCGCGACCCACTTGGGCTGACCGGCGTCAACTCCATCAACTTCGCCCGCATCCTCGCCCAGATCGTCTACTACTTCACTTCCGCCGTGGCGCTCGGAAGCCCGCACCGGCCCATGTCCTTCGCCGTGCCCACCGGAAATTTCGGCGATATTTTCGCAGGTTACGCGGCCAAGGCGATGGGCCTGCCGGTCCAACGCCTCGTTATTGCCACGAACCTCAACGACAGTCTGGCGCGCGCCTTCGTGACGGGGCTCTACGAGCCGAGGGGCGTGATTGCCACCTCCAGCCCGAGTATGGACATTCAGCTTGCGAGCAATTTCGAGCGTCTGCTGTTCGAGCTCGCCGGCAGTGACGCCGCCCGGGTGAGGGCGCGTATGGATGAGCTCCGGCAAACCGGAGTTTTCCATTTGGAGCGAGCGGAGCTCGACGCGATGCGGGACCTCTTCGCCGCCCATTCGATTGGTGAGCACGAGACGGAGATGACCATTCGGAGCCTGTTCGAAGAGACCGGCATGCTGGTCGATCCGCATACCGCCGTCGGCCTTGCCGCGGCCCGGCAGGAGGGCGGCAACGCCCCCATGATCGTGCTCTCGACCGCCCACGCCGCCAAGTTTCCGCAAGCCGTGGAGCGGGCCTCCGGCCGCGTGCCAGAGCAGCCGGAGCGCTTGCGGCTGAAGCTTGGCCAGCAAGAGCGCTTCACCGTGCTCCCCAACGATTACCGGGCCGTCGCGGAGTTCATCTCGACCCATGCCCGCGCGCGCAGCGAAGGCACGCGCACCGGCAGCTCCCGCCCCGGCGGCGCCGACGCCAAGGGCACGCGCGGTGCTCGCACCAAGGGCGCTCACCCGAAGCGTGCTCGCACCGAGGTTGGCGCGTGAGCGTCGAGCTCTCCCGTCTCGCCAATGGCCTCACCGTAGTGAGCCATGAGCGGCGCGACGTCGAGACCGTCTCGCTCGGGATTTGGGTCGGGGCCGGCAGCCGCAGCGAAAGCCCCTCCGAGCACGGCGTCGCGCATTTCCTCGAGCATATGGCCTTCAAGGGCACCGACCGTCGCAGCGCCCAAGCCATCGCCGAGGAGATCGAGGCGGTGGGCGGCGAGCTCAACGCCGCCACCGGCATCGACTCGACCGCCTATTACGCGCGCGTGCTGCGCCAGGATTTGGGGCTCGCGCTCGACCTCCTGAGCGACATCCTGCTTGCCCCGCGCTTCGATCGCACCGAGCTTTCCCGCGAACGCGACGTGATCCTGCAGGAGATCGCGTCCTCCCTCGATTCCCCCGAGGACATGGTCTTCGACCTCGTGCAGGAAATGGCATTTCCCGACCAGCCGGCCGGCCGGCCGATCCTCGGCACCGCGAAAAGCGTGAAGGGGTTTCGGGCCACGCATCTCAGCGCCTATCTCGCCGCCCATTATTGCGGTCCGAACATGGTGCTCGCGGCCGCGGGCGCCGTCGATCATGGAACCCTGCTCGACGAGGCGCTGCGCAGGCTCGGACCCCTCGGTTCGGGAGCGGCGCCGGAGCCCGCGCCCGCAATCTATCGCGGCGGGGTGACGCGTTCGGACAAGCCCTTCGAGCAGACCCATCTGGTGCTCGCCTTCGAGGCGCCCCCCTACCGCCATCCAGATTATTTCGCCTCGCAAGTCTTCGCTGGCGCCCTGGGCGGAGGCATGTCGTCGCGGCTGTTCCAGGAGGTGCGCGAGCGCCGCGCGCTTTGCTACTCGATCTACGCCTTCGCCTCCGGCCTCTCCGATAGCGGCATGTTCGCCATCTATGCGGCTTGCGGACCGGACCGTGCCGATCAGCTGCTGGCCGTCGTCCGCGACGAGCTCCTTCGCGCGGCCGATAGCGGCTTCAGCGAGGACGAGATGGCCCGGGTCAAGGCTCAACTCAAAATGGGCCTGCTTGCGGGCTTGGAAAGCGCCAGCGCCAGGGCCGAGCAGCTCGCGCGCCACATCCTCATCCACGGCCGCGCGCTATCGACCGGCGAGTTGATCGAAAAGGTCGAAAGCGTCACTCCCGCCGACGTGCAGCGCTTGGCGCAGGGTCTGCTTGCGTCGCCGATCAGCCTGGCCAGTGTTGGACCCATTCTTCATGTTGCAAGATTCGACGGCCTCGCGGCAAAATTCACCCTGGCTTCGAGCAAGGCGGCTTGAGGAGCGTTGAAACCATGGCGCTGTTGCGTACCGCCACCTCGAGCGATCTTGGGCCCGTTATCCACGCCGAGCGTGTGCTGTTGCGCACGCCGCAGATGTCGGATTACTCGGCCTGGGCGGAGCTGCGCGCCGCGAGCCGCGACTTCCTGATGCCTTGGGAGCCACTCTGGGCTGCCGATGAGCTGAGCCGCGCCTCGTTTCGCCGCCGCGTCCGCCACTATTTGCGCGATCTTCGCGAGGACATGGGCTATGCGCTGTTCGTCTTCTGCGCTTCGACCGACGCTCTGGTCGGCGGCCTCACGCTTTGCAATGTGCGCCGCGGCGTGACGCAGGCTTGCACCCTCGGCTACTGGACCGGCGCTCCTTACGCCCGCCAGGGCTACATGACGGCGGCGGTCAGCGCTGTTATCCCTTTCGTATTCGATTCGCTCGAGCTGCACCGGCTCGAGGCTGCGTGCCTGCCCGCCAATACCGCCTCCATGCGGCTGTTGGAGCGGACGGGCTTCACCCGCGAGGGGATGGCGCGCCGCTATTTGAAGATCAACGGCGTCTGGCAGGACCACCTGCTTTACGCGCTGCTTGAGAGCGACATGCGCCGTTAGGGGCGCATTCGGGCCGCATTGAGAGACGGCAGGGTGACCGGAGTGAGCCGCTCGATAAGAGACAAGGCGGCGCGAGGCTGGGACGGCCAGCGCGAGCGCTTGGCCGCGTTGGCGCTTGCCGTTTGCGCGACGCTGATGCTTTGGCCTGCGGTCACCGCGCAGGCCGTCGAGGCCATCGTCGTCAAGCCCGAGCAGGAAAAGATCGACCTCACCGCGCTCGGCGAGCTCTATGAGGGCCGCGGCGACCACCTGCAGATCGAGACCGCGCCCGGCCAAGACGGCTATATCGGCCGCATGGCGGTGCAGGCGACGACCCCAGGCACCAATCCAGGCTGGCTCGTCTTCGCGCTCGCCAACCCATCCTCCGAGCGCATTACCAGATGGCTGGTCGCCCCCCGCTATACGCTCGACAATTCGCGCGTGTTCTGGCCCGAGCTTGACGCGGGCCGCATTGCCGCGATCACGCCCTCGCTCGGCTTCAGGCCCGAGCGCTTGAAGAGCGACCGCGCCGACATGTTCCGCTTGAGCCTCGAGCCCGGACAGACGATCACGCTCGCGGCCGAGATGAGCTCGGGGCAGGTGCCGCGTCTCATGCTGTGGGACCCCGACGTCTACCAGGCCAAGCAGCAGGACCGCATGCTGTTCAACGGCGTGCTGCTCGGCTTCACCGGGCTCCTCGCCATTTTCCTCACCGCTATCTTTGCCGCCAACCACCGAGCCATCTTCCCGGCGACGGCCCTCGTCGCCTGGGCGGCGCTCGCCTATTTCTGCGTCGATTTCGGTTTTTGGAGCAAGTTGTTCCCGGTCGGACCGGAGCGCATGGCGCTCTATCGCGCCGCCGCCGAAGCCTCGGTCGCGGCGAGCCTCGTGCTGTTCCTCTACGCCTTCTTGCGCATCGGTCTGTGGCATGGCTGGATCAAGACCCTGTTCTGGGGCTGGATCGCCGCTCAGCTCTGCCTCATCGTCTTTGCCGTTGTCGATCCGCGTCTTGCCTCTGGTCTTGCCCGCGGCTCTGCGGTGGGGATTGCGGCGATCGGCACCTGCTTGATCGCCTATCTTGCGCTCCGCGGCCAGGATCGCGCTCTGTCGCTGATCCCGAGCTGGCTCTTGCTGCTCGTCTGGCTGTTCGGAGCGGCCATGATCGTGCTCGGCAAGCTGTCGGGAGACATTGTCCTTTCGGGCCTCGCTGCGGGCCTCGTTCTCATCCTCGTCCTGCTCGGCTTCACCGTGACGCAATTTGCCTTCCGCTCGTCCGGCGGCCCGCTGCAGCTCGGGCCGGCAAACGAGGTGCAGATGAAGTCGCTTGCCGTCGACGGCTCTGGCGCCGCCGTGTGGCAATGGAATGCCGCGAAGGATCACGTCACCGTCGACCCGGAGGTGGAGGAGGCGCTCGGCGTTCCTCCCGGCACCCTCGACACCACGGTCGACCAGTTCCTGCATCACATGCACAGTTCCGACCGCGAGCGCTTTCGCCTGATGCTTTGGTCCCTCCAGGAGAATCAGGGCGGCGACCTGCAGACCGATTTCAGGCTCAAGCGGCAAGACAGCACCTATCTCTGGTACGACCTCCGGGCGCATGCGGCGGCGAGCGACAATACGAGGCTGCTCCGCTGCGTTGGCTTGATGCGCGACGTCACCAGCCTCAAGCGGTCGCATGAGCGGCTGATGCATGACGCGGTGCATGACAGCCTAACGGGGCTGCCGAACCGCGAGCTGTTCATGGACCGCCTGCAAGGCGCCATCACGCGGGCGCGCGAGGGGCAGGCAAACCGTCCCACGGTGATGTTCATCGACATCGACCGCTTCAAGAACGTCAACAAGAGCTTTGGCCTCGCCGTCGGCGACAGCATGCTGTTGACGCTTGCCCGCCGGCTCGCCCGCCATCTCAATCCGCAAGACACGTTGGCGCGGCTCGGCGGCGATCAGTTCGCCATTCTCATGATCTCCGAGACCGACCCCCGCCAAGTGGCGACGCTTGCCGAGCGCGTGCGGCGCGCACTCCGGACGCCGATGAAGATCGGCGGCAAGGAGATCGTGCTGACCGCCTCGATCGGCATCGTGGTCGATGACGGGGTGAAGGCCACGGCGCAGGATTTGCTCCGTGAAGGCGAGATCGCCATGCTCCGGGCCAAGCGCGGCGGCGCGGACCGCATCGAGATTTTCAGCGCCTCGATGCGGGGCGAGGATGAAAGCCGCCTGCCGCTCGAAAGCGATCTCAGAAAGGCGCTCGAGCGGCGTCAGATCGCCGTGCTGTATCAGCCGATCACGCGCCTTGCCAGCAACCAGCTGGCGGGGTTCGAGGCCCTGCTCCGCTGGGATCATCCGACGCGCGGGCGCCTCGGCGCCGACGACTTCGTCCCTATCGCCGAGGAGACGGGCCTGATCGGGGAGCTCGGCAGCTATGTTTTGAGCCAAGCCCTGGAGCAGGCGGTGCATTGGCACAAAGTGCTGCCGCGCGAGCGGGACCCTCTCTTCGTAAGCGTCAATGTTTCGAGCCGCCAGCTGTTCCGCCAGGACCTGGTGCAGGAGATCAGGCTGATGCTGGCCCGCGAGGCGGTCCCGAAGGGAACCCTGAAGCTCGAGATCACCGAATCCCTGGTCATTGAGAATCCCGAACGCGCGGTGGAGATCCTCACCTGGCTTAAGACCTTCGGGGCGAGCCTCGCGCTTGACGATTTCGGCACCGGCTACTGCTCGTTGAGCTATCTGCACCGCTTTCCTTGCGACACCATCAAGGTCGACCGCTCGCTCGTCCGCGACAGCGGGCTCAACGGCTCCACGCCTTTGATCTTGAGGTCGATCATCGCGCTCGCGCATGAGCTCGGCAAAGAGGTGGTGGCGGAAGGCGTGGAGACCGCCGATGACGCGGCCTATTTGCGCTCGATTGGCTGCGAGTACGGCCAGGGCTTCTACTATGGAGAGCCCATGTCGGCGAAGGACGTCGGCAGTCTGTTGGCGGCCCTTGCGAGCCACAGGAAGCGAAAGCAGCGTGAACGCTCCAAGGCTGGCCAAGGCGACTTGGCGACCGCGACCGCCGCCAGCCCCGCGGCGCCGCCGCCCAACCCGGCGCCGTCCACCTCAGGCGTGACCTGAATCGTTGACGAGGCGTATCGGGTCGATCCCGATCTTGCCGAGCGCGCGCATATATTTGCGGTCGACTTCGGGATCGAAGATCAGCTCCGGATCCGCGGCGCAGTGCAGCCAGCCATTGGCCTGGATCTCGCCTTCGAGCTGGCCGGGCGCCCATCCGGCATAGCCGAGCGCCAGCAGCGCTTTGTCGGGGCCGGTGCCCTTGGCGATGTCGCGCAGGATGTCGATGGTCGCGGTAAGGCACACGCTTTCGTCGATGGGGAGGGTGCTCTCGGCCTTGAAATAATCTGCGCTATGCAGCACGAAACCGCGCCCGGTCTCGACCGGACCGCCAAGATGCACCGCCAAGGCACCCAAGCCGAGCGGCAGCCTGATGCGTTCCTTCGAGGGCACGATGTTGAGCTGCTCCAAGAGCTCGGTGAAGCTGATATTCGGCGCGCGCTGATTGATGATGATCCCCATGGCGCCGTCGGCGGAATGCGCGCACAGATAGATGACGGCGCGCGCAAAGCGCGGGTCGCCCATCGCTGGCATGGCGATCAGCAAGCTGCCGTCAAGATAGCCGTCACGATGCGGCTTCGTCTGTGCACTGCGACCGGACACTCGACAAGACTACAGGGCAGTTCCGCTCATTGGGAAGAGGCAATGGTCGAATAACGCGCTTGCGGCTGCTTTGGTCGCAGGGTCACGAAAGAATGAGCCTTTAGTGTCGGCTTGCAGGTCGCGCGCCACATTCGTTGCCGCTAGAGTTGCGCCGCGAATAACAGCGGCGAGAAACGATGATCGAAACCATGCCAGCATCCCCATGCACCTTGCGGACGTGCCGCCTGCTCGCGGCTGGTCTCGCGCTAAGCTTGAGCGTGGCGTATTCGCCCGCTTGCCTTGCCGCGTCCGCGACGGAATCCCCATGGGTCAAGGAAGCCTATTCGCAGGTCCGGCTGGTGAGCGGCGCGGTTGACGAGCAAGGCGAGAAGAGACTTTTTGCCGGCGTTCAGATTCGCCTCGATGCTGGCTGGAAGACCTATTGGCGCAACCCCGGCGATTCCGGCGTGCCCCCCAAATTCGATTGGACCGCATCGAAGAACCTGAAAGAGGCGCAGGTGCTCTATCCGGCCCCGCACCGCTTCGCCGACGCGGGCGGCACCGTCATCGGCTACGAGGACGAGGTGGTGTTCCCGATCGAGATCACGCCGGAGCGCCCGGGCGAGCCGGTCGAGCTCAAGCTCAACGTCGACTACGGTCTGTGCAAGACGTTGTGCATCCCGAATGAGGTGAGCCTCAGTCTTGAGCTTCCACCCCAAACTGCCGCCGCTCAGACCGAGGACCTTCTGCTCAAGCGCTTCGTCGATCTCGTGCCGAAGCCCGTCGAGCAGCGCGAGTTGCCGGCGCTCGGCGATGTCGAGGCCAAGCTCGACGGCGCGAAGCCGGAGCTTGTGATCGACGCTCTCTTCCCAGCCGGGGCTTCCGGCAGCGACCTTTTCATCGAGGCCAAGGATGTGTTCGTTCCCGTGCCCAAGCCATCGGGTCCGCTCGAACGCGGCAAGCAGCGCTTCGTTGTCAGCTTCGCCTCCGCCGCCGAGGCGGCAGCGGTCAAGGGGAAACCCCTGACCCTGACGCTCGTTTGGGACGGCGGCGCGCGCGAGACCACCTGGACAGTGGAATAGCAGGCGCAAAAGGGGGCTCCAGCCACCGCGTCCGCTGGATAAAGCCGCCTTGGCCCTCAGCGCCGAAGCCGATATGGTCACGCGCAAAGCCAAGCGTCAGTGAGTTTGAGGAGGCACCATGAGCATCGCCATCGGAGACCATCTGCCCGAAGCCATTTTTCGCGTCCTCGGGTCGGATGGCATCGATAAATTGACCACCGCCGAGATTTTCGGCGGCAAGAAGGTCGTGCTGTTCGCGGTGCCGGGGGCCTTCACCCCCACCTGCCATCTCAAGCATCTCCCCGGCTTCATCGACAATGTCGATGCTTTCACGCAGAAGGCCGTCGACACGGTGGCCTGCGTCGCAGTGAACGACCCTTTCGTCCTCGACGCCTGGTCGAAGGCGTCAGGCGGCAAGGGCAAGGTGCTATTTCTGTCCGACGGCAATGGCGAGTTCACCACTAAGATCGGGCTCGATTTCGACGGGAGCGCCGTCGGTCTCGGCACCCGCTCCAAGCGCTATGCCATGCTCGTGGAGGACGGCGTGGTCACGGCGCTGAACATCGAGGACTCGCCGGGCGTCGCCGATGCGAGCACCGCGGAGAAGCTGCTCGCGGCGATGTAGGGCGCTCGCGGTTTCAGTCCGCCTTGCGCGAGCGGGCGGGCATGAACGGGGCCATGCCTTCCCGCGCAAGCTCGTCAGCGCGTTCATTCTCGTCATGGCCGTGATGGCCTTTGACCCAGTGCCAGCGGATCTGATGCGGGCCCGCGGCCTCCTCCAGCCGTTGCCATAGCTCGATATTGCGCACGGGCTTCCGGTCCGCCGTGCGCCAGCCATTCTTCTTCCAGCCCTTGATCCAGCTCGTGATGCCGCCGCGGAGATAGTTTGAATCCGTGCAGAGATCGACCTGCGAGGGGGCTTTGAGCGCCTCGAGCGCGGCAATGGCCGCGGTGAGTTCCATGCGGTTGTTCGTGGTCAGCGCCTCGCCGCCCTTGAGCTCCTTGCGGTGGTTGCCCGACTCCAAGATGGCGCCCCAGCCGCCGGGCCCCGGATTGCCCGAGCAGGCCCCGTCGGTGTGGATCACGACCTTCGGCCTGGCGCTCAATTCCTTAATTCTCCCCAAGGCCGTAATCGCGGTAGGACCTGACCCGCCGGTGGAAGCGGAGCTTGCGCAAATATTCGTTGGGGTCCTTCCGCTTGACCAGGGCCTCGCCATCGGTGTTGAGCCAGTCATAGCTGCGGGTGAGCAAGAATCTGAGCGCGGCACCCCGCGCCAGCGTCGGCAGCGCGTCAAGCTCCGCCTTGCTCAGCGGCCGCACCCGCTCATAGGTCTGGAGCAACGCCCGTGCCTTGGTGATGTTGAAGCTCGCATCGGCCTCGAAGCACCAGGCATTGAGGCAGATGGCGATGTCGTAGGCGAGCATGTCGTTGCAGGCGAAATAGAAGTCGATAAGCCCGGAGACGTCCGTCCCGAGGAAGAACACATTGTCGGGGAACAGGTCCGCATGGATGACGCCCTCGGCAAGTCCTGCCGGCCACGCTTGCGCAAGTTGGGCGAGCTCGCTGCCGATCTCGCCGGCGAGGCCCGGAATGATGCTGTCGGCGCGCGCGCCGATGGCGTCGAACAGGGGAGTCCAGCCGGCAAGCGACAGACTGTTCGGGCGGGCTTGCGGAAAGCTCTCGCCGGCAACATGCAGGCGGCCGAGGGCTTGTCCGAGACTCGCGCATTGCTCGATCGAGGCGCGCCGCACGGAGACTCCGTCGAGAAAGGTGATAAGCGCCGCGGGCTTGCCTGCAAGCTCCCGCAGCGTGCGTCCCCGCCGGTCGTGGACCGGAAGCGGACAAGAGATGCCGCGGGCGGCGAGGTGCTCCATCAGCGCCAGGAAGTAAGGGAGATCGTGCGGCGCCACGCGCTTCTCGTAAAGCGTGAGGATATAGCGGCCGGCCTCGGTCTGAACGAGGTAGTTGGAGTTCTCGACCCCCTCGGCGATGCCCTTGCAGGAGGTGAGCGCGCCGATGGCGTAGCTTGCGATGAAGGCCTGCAGCTCCTCGTCGGCGACCTCGGTATAGACGGCCATGCTATAACGCCGGCACGTCTCGGAGCTCACGCGGCAGCTTGAAGGTGATGTCCTCCGCTGCGGTGACGATGGTCTCCACTTTGGTGGCAAATCGCGTCCCGAAGGCGTCGATGATCTCGTCGACTAGCACCTCCGGCGCTGAAGCGCCCGCGGCGATGCCGACACGGCTGATCCCGGCGAAGTGGTCCCAATCGATCTCAGCCGCGCATTGCAACAGCACGGCAACGGGGCAGCCGGCCCTTTTGGCCACTTCCACGAGGCGCCGCGAATTGGAGCTGTTGGGCGAGCCCACGACGATCAGGCGCTCGCAAGCGCCCGCAATTCTCTTCACCGCGTCCTGACGGTTGGTCGTGGCATAGCAGATGTCGTCCGTGCGCGGACCGACCATGCGCGGGAACCTCGCCTTGAGCGCGTCCACGATCGCGCGGGCGTCGTCCACCGAGAGCGTGGTCTGCGTGGTATAGGCAAGGGCCTCGGGGTCCTTCGGCGTGAAGTGGCGAGCGTCCTCGACGGTTTCGATGAGATGCAGCGCGCCCGCGGGCAGCTGACCCATGGTGCCGAGCACTTCCGGGTGTCCGGTGTGGCCGATCAGCAGGACCTCGCGACCCGCGTCATAATGGCGGTTGGCCTCGATATGCACCTTGGAGACGAGGGGGCAGGTGGCGTCGAGATAGAACAGCTTACGCCGCGCCGCGGCGGCCGCGACCGATTTGGAGACCCCGTGGGCCGAGAAGATGACGGGCGCGTCGGTGTCCGGTATTTCGTCCAATTCTTCGACGAAGATGGCGCCCTTGGCCTTCAGCGATTCCACCACGTAACGGTTGTGGACGATTTCATGCCGCACATAGACGGGCGCGCCGTATTTGGCGAGCGCGAGTTCGACGATCTGGATCGCCCGGTCAACGCCGGCGCAGAAGCCGCGCAGTGCAGCGAGATAGATGGTAAGGGGGACGAGGCCTGTTTCCGGCCTGATCTGCCCGTATGTGCCAATCATCGGCGCTCTGAATTCCATACTAAGCGGCCGAGAAGCGACCCAGATCGGGCCTTGTCGTGTCTCCGGACTGGGGATAGTTTTGGCACCCAATTCGGGGAGACCGGCTGCCACGACCTCATTCAAGCCTTTGCGGGGTCTTCGCCCCGCAGCATATCAGGCGGCGAGGCCCGGCGTGTCAAGCTGAGGACGGGGATAAGTTGAGGCGTTCTTGCGCTCTTTGGCTGCTGTCTCTTTGCCGGGCAGGGATCCTGCTTGCAGTGCCGCTGCTCGTGTCGGCTTGCGCCGTTACCAGCCTCTCGAATCCGTTTAGGTCTGGCGGGGACAATTCGGCGCCCGTGACTCCGGACCGGCTGCTCGCGACCGCAAGGGCCGATTCCGGCGGCGACATGACGGTCGGCGGCACGAGCGCGCATTGCCCGCAAGTCGTGGCCTGGCCCAACGACCGGCTCCTGACTATCTACGAGCCGGGCCATGTGGGGGACAGCCAAGCGATCGTCCATCGCGGCGAGATCACCAAGATGGCGCGCGAATGCCAGCTCTATCCAGACCGCGTCGTGGTGAAATATGGCTTCGCCGGCCGCGTGCTGCTCGGGCCAAAGGGCCACCCAGGTGACGTGACGCTGCCCTTCAGCATCCATGTCGCTGACGCCGACCACAAGGTGCTGGCCAATGATGCGGCCAAGGTCTCGACCACGATCCCGCAGGAAAATCCGGTCGGCTATTTCTCCGTGGTCAAGGAGATTACCTTCCCCATCGTGATGGGCACGAGGCCCGAGGACTATAAGGTCTTCGTTGCCTTCGAGCGGAGCCAGCCCGGCGCCGGGTAGGGGAGACCTTCGGTCGCCGGGGAAGAGCTAATTCAGCTTGGATTTGAGCCTCTCGATGCTCTCGGCGACGAACTGCTCGGCCCGATCGGGCGTGAGCTTGGCGGCGATCAGGCTTTGCGCAGCGGCGACCGCGGCGTCGACCACGACGCTTCTGACCTCGCGCACCGCTTCCGTCTCGGCGCGGGCGATCTTCTCCTCGGCGAGCTTCATGCGGCGGTCGAAATGCTCCTTCACCGAGCGGCGCGTCTCCGCCGCAAGAGTCTCTGCTTCCCTGGCGGCGAGCGCGATGATGTTCTCCGCCTCGGTCACCGCGTCGCCCTGCTTGCGCCGATAGTCGGCCAGCACCTTTTGCGCCTCGTCGCGGAGCCGGCGCGCCTCCTCGAGCTCTTTGCTGATCAGCGCCGCACGGGCATCGAGCAGGGCCGCGATCTTCTTGTGCACGCCGAGATAGAGGAGCCCGCCGGCGAAGATGAAGAACGATACCGCGAGCCAGAATTCCGGCTCGTAGATGAATGCCATGCTCACTCCTTGCGCGCCGCCGCGACGGCCGTGGCGGCCTCGGGCGGAGACGGCGCGATGCCGATCAGCCGGCGCACGATTTTGGCCGCGGTTTCAGACGCCACCGCATTCACCTCTTTCAGCGCCGATGTCTTGGCCGCATGGATGCGGGCTTCCGCCTCGGCCGCTTTGCCGGCAAGGTCGCGCTCGAGCGCCGCACGCTCGGCCGCCACTTCCTCTTTCAGCCTGTTGCGCCCGGCTTGCGCGATTGAGTGCGCCCGCGCTTTGGCCTCGGCCAGCGCCTGCTCATAGGCGGCGATGGCCTCTTGCGTCTCGCGCCGAAGCTTGTCCGCGCTATCGAGGTCGCTCGCAATGCGCGCGGACCGCATCTCGATCACGCTGCCGATGCGCGGCAGCGCCACCCGCTTCATCAGCAGGTAGAGAATGCTGAAGGTGATCGCGAGCCAGATGAGCTGAGGCGCCCAGTCGGGTGGGTTGAGCTGCGGCATGGAGGCTCCCGCCTGTGCTTGCGCGGGTCTAGAACACGAACAGGATGATCAGCGCCACCACGAGGCCGAACAGGCCGGTGGCTTCCGCTAGCGCGAAGCCGAGCAGTAGGTTGGCAAACTGCCCGGGCGCGGCGGAAGGATTGCGTAAGGCCCCTTGCAGGTAATTGCCGAAGATCGTGCCGATGCCGACGCCCGCGCCGACCAGCGCGATCGAGGCAAGGCCTGCGCCGATCAATTTCGCTGCTGATGGGTCCATTTCGTCTCTCTCCTCAAGGATTGGTGCGGTTGGTAATTTCGTGACTGATGCGTCAGTGATGCATATGCAACGCGTCGTTCAGATAGATGCAAGTCAGGATGGCGAACACATAGGCCTGCAGGAACGCGACCAGCACCTCAAGGGCGGTGAACACCACCATGAAGGCGAGCGGCGCCCAGCCGCCGAGCAGCCCCAGGGCCACGACGAAGGCGCCGAACACCTTCAGCATGGTATGGCCCGCCATCATGTTGGCGAACAGACGCACCGAGAGGCTTAAGGGTCGGGTGAGGTAGGAGATCACCTCGATGACGACGAGAAGCGGCAGCAGCACGACCGGTATCCCAGACGGCACGAACAATTTGAGGAACTTGGCGCCGTGCTTGATGAAGCCGATCAGGGTGACGCCGAGAAAGATGAAGGCCGCGAGCGCGAAGGTGACGATGATGTGGCTCGTCACGGTGAAGGAATAGGGCAGCATGCCGAGCATATTCAAAGCCAGCACGAACATGAAAAGCGTGAAGACGAAGGGGAAATATTGCATCCCCGCGGTGCCGACATTGTCGCGCACCATATTGGCCACGAACTCGTAGGAGATCTCGGCGACCGATTGCAGCCGCGAGGGCACCAGCGCCCGGGCGTGCATGGCGTAGACGGTGAAGAGGGTGATCAGGCAGGCGGCGATCACCATGAACAGGGCGGAGTTGGTGAAGGAGGCGTCGACACCGAACCATTTGAGCGGGATCAGCCGCTCGATCTCGAACTGATGCATCGGATTGGGCAGATGGCTCCCGCCTTGGGCCGCGCCTTCCGCTGCGTGTGCCTCGACCACGTTCCGTCGCTCCTAATCGTCATCGTCCGGCGGGAGATCCTTGCCGGGCAGCGGACCCGCTTCCGCCTGCCTCTTTTGCGCGCTCCGCATCACGTTCAGGATGCCCGCGGCGGCCCCGAGGATCAGGAACACCGCCATCAGGACAGGCTGAGTGCCGAGCCAACGATCGAGTGCCCAACCGATGAAGCCCCCAACGGCGACCCCGGCAACCAGCTCGGTCGCAAGCCTGAGCGCCTGACCCATGGCCGCGGCCCGCTCTTGCGCTTCGGGAGATGCCGTCGCATGGCGCGCGCGCGCGTCACGAACCCGGCCCTCCAGATCGTGCAAGCGCCGCTTAATGGCCTCAGTTTCGCGGTCGTCTTTGCCGCGACCGGGCTCGTGAACGGCTCCCGCCATATCGCTGCTCGATCTTTGGGGAATGGCTGAAGGGCCGGCCGGCTGGCCCCAAGCTTGGCGCGCACCTTAGAGTTTGGCCTTTAGGGCTGTCAAGGACGGCAAATTGGGCCTGGAGGCGCCTAAAACCGTGCCCAAATGCACCGTATTTGCTAAGGTCCGGACCCATAAATGGTCGCCTCCAGGGGATCCAACGCGAACGACTGCCCAGGACAGTGGCAGCGGATCACCTGCTGGCGCAGCATGTTCAAACAGCTCAAGCGGTACAAGGTCACCGTCGGTGCGAAGTCTGCACCCGAGGCGCAGTTCAATGTTCCGGCTTTCGACTCCCAGAATCCGCGGAGGGTGATCTGACGGTTCGCAACATCGGGCGCGACCCGTCATGCCCGAGGCGGCAACGCCAGGCCGAGGGTGGCA
>Ga0116221_1000229_pt1 | contig 40264 bp, 33 predicted proteins | sample Sb_taG_5_FD_88965 | JGI IMG/M metagenome (GOLD analysis project Ga0116221, IMG submission 88965) | Peat soil microbial communities from Weissenstadt, Germany - Sb_50d_8_FC metaG | ecosystem: Environmental > Terrestrial > Soil > Wetlands > Peat | place: Germany: Weissenstadt | collected 2010-09-21 | reverse complement strand
CCCTTGGAGGAAACGATGACGATGACCCAGCAGGAGCGCGCGGAGTTCGTGAACGCCTACACGCGCGTCCTGATCACCGCCTGGTCGAGCGCAGAGTTCGCCGACCGGCTGGTGGCCGATCCCAAGGCGGCGCTGCGCGAGTGCGGCATCGAACTGCCCGCCAGCGCCACCATCGCGCTGGTACGGCAGATCCCCGAAGGGCACCACGAGGGCAACCTGGACGTCCAGGTCGCGCTGTGGGAGCGCGGCATCGAGACCGGCAGCTACGAGCTGCACGTGCCTGAGACGCCGCAGGTCGACACCGCCGAGCTGAGCGAGGGCGATCTCGACAGCATCGCCGCAGGTTCGTTCTACTGCTGCTGCTGCCCGTGCTGCTGCTGCACCTGACCGCCCGCCTCCGGCGGAGACGGGCATGAGCCTCGGTACCGCGAGCCCCATCGTCGTGCGCGGTCTGCGCAAGCGCTACGGCAGCAAGTGGGCGCTTCGCGGCATCGACCTTGAGGTCGAGCAGGGAGAGGTGCTGACCCTGCTCGGCCCCAACGGCGCCGGCAAGACGACGACCGTGGAGATCCTCGAAGGCGTTCGCCGCCGAACCGGCGGCGAGGTGGCCGTGCTCGGCCAGGATCCGGCCCGTGACTCCCGCGGACTGCGGGCCCGGGTCGGCGTGGTTCCGCAGTCGACCGGCGCCTTTCTGGACCTCACTACCCGTGAGGTGGTCGGCCATTTCGCCGCGTTCTACCCGGCGCCGCTGCCGGTCGATCACGTTATCGAGCTGGTCGGGCTGACCGGCGAGCGGAATGAGCAGAGCGCGGCGCTCTCCGGCGGCCAGCGCCGTCGCCTGGACATCGCGGTCGGCGTCATCGGTGATCCCGAGCTGCTCTTCCTTGACGAGCCCACCACCGGGCTGGATCCGACTGCACGCCGCGCGACCTGGGAGATGGTCAGGCAATTCGCCGAGCGGGGCAAGACCACCGTGCTGACCACGCATTACCTTGACGAGGCCGAGGCGCTCGCGGACCGCGCCGCGGTCATCATCGGCGGACGGATCGTCGTGATTGGTCCGGTCGGCCAGCTAGACGACGGGGTCACCGCCACGGCGACCGTGTCGTTCGCCCGCACTGGGGCGTTGGTGGGCCTGACGCCGCCGCGGCTGCCAGCAGATAGCCAGCTCGTGCTCAGCGAGTCCCGCGTGCAGGTGCGGTCAGCCACGCCCACCGCGGTCCTGGAGGCCCTGATCGCGTGGGCTGCCAGGGCTGGTGCCGCTGAGCTCCCGGAGCTTGCCGTGCACTGGCCGACCCTTGAGGATATCTATCTCGCCCTGATCGAGCAGCATCGCGGCGAAGACGAGGCATAGGGCGATGACCTTCGAGCAGACTTCCCCGACGGCAGCGGCAGCTGTCGCCGCCGCCGCGCCGGGCGGCGTGCGGCTGCCCGGCATCTGGCGGGCCGGGCGGGCCCGCTCGGCGGTCGAGCTCAAGTCCTTCTTCCGCAACCGCCAGTCGCTCGTGTTCAGCCTGGCGCTGCCGGTGGTGCTGCTTGCCGTGCTCGGGTCGATCTTTGCCGGGCCAGTCAGCGGCACCCACGTCAGCTTCAGGCTCGTGTTCATGGCCGGGATCATCGCCGCGGGCGTGATGAGCGTGGCCTTCTCCGGCCTGGCCATCAACCTGGCGATCGAGCGAGACAACGGGACCATCCGGCGGCTGGCGACCACTCCGATGCCGCGAGCCGCTTACTTCGGCGGCAAGGTGTCCCGCGTGGTGGTCACGTCGGTGCTTGAGACCGTCATCCTGGTGGCGGTGGGAGCGGCGCTGTTCCACCTGCCGATACCATCGAGCGCCGCACGCTGGCTCACCCTGGCCTGGGTACTTGGCCTCGGCACTACGGCCTGCGCCCTGCTGGCTCTGGTCTACAGCCTGATCATCCCGAACAGCCGGTCGGCCGCGGCGATCGTGACGCCGCCGTTCCTCGTCCTGCAGTTCATCTCCGGGGTCTTCTTCCCCTACAACCAGCTGCCGCGATGGATGCAGACGCTGGCTGCGCTGTTCCCGCTGAAGTGGATGGCACAAGGATTGCGCTCGGTCTTCCTGCCGAGCAGCTTCCAGATCGTGGAGCCCGCCGGCAGCTTCGAGCTTGGCCGGGTCGCGCTTGTCCTGGCGCTCTGGTGCGCTGGCTGCCTGGTGGCCAGCCTGGTGGCCTTTCGCTGGCATGGGCCACGGATCGGCTGACGCGGCCGGCCTGGCGGGCCGCTGGCCGACCCGGAGCGCGGGCCAGGGCTCAGCCAGGAAGCCGCAGCCGCTGGCCGCGCAGCCGGCGCGGCACCAGCGTAGGCTCCCAGGCCGGACTGGACGCCACGACCAGCCGCGGCAGCCGGCGGGCCAGCTCACCGAGCAGGACCGCGCCTGCCCGCCGGACCAGCGGAGCACCCAGGCACAGGTGCGGCCCAGCGCCGAAGCCCAGGTGCCGGGCGTCGCGCCGGTTCAGGTCAAGCTCATCCGGGCGCGCGAAGACGGCCGGATCCCGGTTCGCCGCCGCGATCACCAGCAGCACCCGGGCGGCGGCCGGGATCGCGCCGCCTGGCAGTTCGGCGGGCTGTGCCGTCACCCGGGCAGCGAACGGGATCGGCGTGGCAAGCCGGATCAGCTCGTCGACCGCTCGCTCAGCGACGCCCCCCGCGGCGCCGACGGTGTCCCCGGCACCATTGGGCGGCCCGGCCAGCGCGCTGCCGCGGAGCAGCGCATACGCCTGCGGCCTGGGCGCCAGCCAGTGCACCGCATGGGAGGCCAGGTCGGCGAGCGGCAGGAAGCCGCCGATCACGGCGAGCGTGAGGATGCCAAGCATCTCGCCGCGGGTCAGCCGGGTATCCCGCGACAGCCGGGTGAGCGGGCAGTCCGCTCCAGCCTGCTGCAGGTCGGCCAGATGAGCGTCCATGAACGCGGTGAGCTCACGCGCCGCCGCCTGTCCCGCAGCAGCGACCGCAGGGCCAGCCAGCGGATCCAGGTTGACCGAGACCCGCCTGGCCAGGTTGGCGAAGGCAGCCTGCCGATCGGCCGGGATCTCCAGCAGGGCGGCGAACACCAGCGCGGCGAACGGCTCGCCAATGTCGGCGGTGACATCGGCCTGCACCCGGTCGGCCAGGCCGGCCAGCACGGCTGTCGCCGCCGCGGTGATGCCGTCGGTGATTTCGCGCACCGCGGCCGGGCCGAGCAGCAGCGCCCCTGGGCCGCGCAGCCTGGCGTGCGCGGGCGGATCGGTGGTCAGCATCGAAGCGGGCAGCGCGTCGTCACGCACCCTTTCCCGCTGGCCGAGCGCTGCCGAGAATCGGGTGTCGGAAAGGGCCGCGGCGCAGTCGGCATAAGAGGTCACCAGCCACGAGCCGCTGGCCCGGTCGAAATACACCGGGTCGTTTTCGCGGAGCCACCGGTACGCCGGATGCGGATCGGCTCGGCCGGCCGGCGAAAAAGGGTGTGCAAGATCGACCGGAAGGACGGGCATCGACATTGTGGATTACCTTTCCGCGGCCCCATTGCCCGGTGGGCAGGCTACTGCCATCATAGGCATAGGAGCACAAATTCTGAAAATGAAACTTAATTGCTCCCGGAGGCAGCAGGTGCGCTGCGATGTCGCGATCATCGGTGCCGGGATAAGCGGTCTTTCCTGCGCGGACGCGCTGGCCCGGCAGGGGCTCCGGGTGATCGTGCTCGAAGCCCGCGGCACGGCCGGCGGCCGCATCCGCACCTACTGCCCGCCGGATGGCGGTCCGGTGGTCGAACTCGGCGCTCAGGTGATACACGGCGAGCGCAATCCGCTGAATGATCCGCAGCCGTTCGGCCTGCCGCTGCCCGCTTCGCTGCGGCCGGGTCCGGTACGCCGCACCGCCACGGCCCGGGTTGTGCTGGGCGGCAGGGTGCACCCGATCGGCATGCTGGCTAGCGGCGGGGCACCGCCCTGGGCAGTCGAGGAACGGCTGACCGCAGGCGCGGCTGCCGACATCCCAGTGGCCAGCTGGCTGACGGCGCAGGGTTTGGCCGGTGATCGGCTGACGGCCGCGGCCGAGTGGTTCAGGCAGAACTGGGCAGCCGAGCCGCAGGCGCTCAGCGCCCGCGGCGTGGCCGTGGCGCGCCGGGCCGATCAGACCGGCGAGGGTGAGTACGCCTTCGAGCGCGGCTACGGATCACTGGCCAGCGCGCTGGCGTCCGGCCTGGACGTCTGGCTGGGTCGGCCGGCCAGGACGCTCGACTGGACGCCAGGCCAGGTGGAGCTTGGCTGCGACGGCGGACCGGGCGTAACCGGACGCGCTGCGGTGATCACCGTGCCGCCGCCGGTGGTCGCCGGTGATCTGCTGCGCATCACTCCGATGCCGGTGACCAAGGCGGCTGCCGCCGCCACCCTGGTGGCTGGGGACGGCTGCTGCCTGCTCGCCGTGCTTTCGCGGCAGGCACCGGAGTCGGCGGTGGTATTCGACGCGGACGGCCGCAGCGGATTCGTCAGCTGTCACGCTGGCCGGCCTGAGGTGCTCGTCGTCGCCAAGGCGGGAGCGGCCGGCGCGGTGCGCGCGGGTGCGGTGGCAGGCCTGATCTCCCGCGCGCTGCCCTGGTCGGCTGGCAACCCGATCAGCGGGTTGCAGCGGGCCGACTGGGGCCGCGACCGCTGGTCGGCCGGGGCGTTCAGCTATCCGCGGGTGGCAGCGCTCTGGGCCGGGCCTGCCTGGGCGGAGCCGGTGCAGCGCACCTTGTTCTTCGCCGGCGAGGCGACCACCGTCGGCAGGCTCCCGCCCACGGTGCATGGCGCGATGGGCAGCGGACTGCTTGCAGCCCGCCAGGTGCTGGAGGCATGGGGACAATGACGGCAGCCACGACGACCAAACAGCCGGTCCTGCACGGCGGCTGGTATCTGCTCGCGCTCGGTACCGAGCTCACCGAGCCGGTCACCGGATTCGCGCTGGGCGGTCGCGCCCTGGCCGCCGTCCGCGACCAGGGCCGGATCCGCGTCTTCGACGGCACTTGCCCGCACCGTGGCGCTCATCTGGGGTACGGCGGCCGGGTGATCGACGGACGGGTGATCGTCTGCCCGTTCCACGGCAAGCGGATCGGCCTCGGCGAGGGACCGGGGCGGCTGCGGGTCCGCGAGCACGAGGTGCTCGACTGCGGCGGCGCGGTCTTCGTGCGGCTTACCGACGCCGCCCGCGCCGACCACGGCTTCGACCGGGCGATGAAGGAGCTCATCGTCACCCACGTCATTGTGGGCGCGGTGACCGGGCAGGTCAGCGTGCCGCCCGAGATCGTGATCGAGAACGCGTTCGACATCGACCACTTCCCCGCCGTGCACCTGGTCCCCAGGCTGGTCGGCCTGGAGGTAGCGGTCGGCGGCGACGGCGAGCTGACCATCACCACCGGCTTCCGTACCAAGGCACCTGCCTGGGAGGCCGGCGGCGGGGAGATCACCAGCCGTTTCTTCGCGCGTGCCTTCAGCCCGAGCCTGGTCGTCACGGACCTCGGCACCAGCACGGCCGGCCGGAACGTGGTCATCACCGGAGCGGCGCCGGCCAGCGGCGGATGCGTCGCCAGGATCGCGATCGCCGTGCCCCGGGGATCGCCGGACACCGTGGCCGAAGCTCTGATCGCGGGCGCCAGGCACGCCTTCGAGCAGGATCTGAGGGTGTGGCAGCACCTGGATGTCGGTGCGCCGGCCCGGCTTGATTCCCGTGATACGCCAGTCCTGGCGTTCCGGGCGTTCTGCGCCTCGTTCACCGCCGCCGGGGATTGAGGCTCGTGGAACTGCACGTCGAGACGGCTGGTCAGGGGCCTGCCGTGCTGTGGATCCACGGGTACACGATGGACTCCAGCCTGTGGCGCCCGCTCTGGCAGCTGCTGCCCGGCTTCCGGCACGTCGGCGTCGACCTGCCGGGTCACGGCCGGTCCGGGCCGCTGCGCCCGGGCCTGACGCTGCCGGACCTGGCCGCGCGGCTGGCCCGGCTGGCGCAGCAGCAGCAGGCCCGCGCGGTGGTCGCCATCTCGTTCGGATCCTGCGTGGCGCTGCAGCTAGCGCTGGCGCGACCGCGGCTGATCGACCGCCTCGCGGTCGGCGCACCGACAATCGCCGGTGCGCCTGCCGCCCCTGGCACGGCGCGGCGGAACGCCGAGCTGGCCTTGCTCTGCCGGATGGCCGGACCAGGTGCGCACCTGACCCAATTGTGGATGACGTCCCCGCCGGACATCTTCCGCGGCACCGAGCACCACCCCGAGCTGCGTGCCCGGATTCGCGGCGTGATCGACAGGCACCAGTGGGGCGAGCTGTCCACCGGCGCGATGCGATCGCTGGTGGCCTGCCGCCAGACCGACCACGACCTGGCCAGGATCGCCGCCGCCACGCTGGTGTTCACCGGCAGCGCGGACATGCCCGCGTTCGCTGCCAACGCGCAGCGGCTGGCCGCCACGATCCCGCGCTGCCGGACAGTCACCGTGCCAGAAGCTGGCCACCTGTGCCTGCTCGAGCGGCCGCAGGAGGTAGCCGGGCCGCTGCGCGCGCACCTGGCTGGCGGCTGACCGGCCAGGGCGGTTTCGCCCGAGCCAGGCCGGCTCAGGTCAGCTGCTGGCTGGCCAGCACGGCGAACAGGCTGGTGTCATCGGCCAGCAGCTGCTCGAAGGTGCCCTGCTGGACGATCCGGCCGTGGTCAAGGACGATGATCCGGTCCGCGTCGGCGACACTGGACAGGCGGTGCGCGATGATGATGCGGGTCGCGTTCAGCTGGCGCATGCTCTCCGACACCAGTTTCTGGGTGGGGTTGTCAAGGGCACTGGTCGCCTCGTCGAGCAGGATGATGCGGGGACGTGAAACCAGCGCCCGGCTGATCATGATCCGCTGTCGCTGCCCGCCGGATAGCGTCGTCGTTCCCTCGGAGAGGATCGTGTGCATGCCCATCGGCATGGCGGCGATGTCGCCATCGATCCCGGCCATCCTGGCCGCCGCCCACGCGTCGTCAATGGTGTAGCTGGTGCTGCCGATGATATTGCTCTTAATGTCCCCGGCAAGCAGCGCGCCGTTCTGCAGCACCACGCCGCACTGGCGGCGCACGGCGGCGGATTCAAGCTCGGCGAGTCCCTGGCCGTCGTAGAGAACGGATCCGGTCAGCGGCGACTCGAAGCCGAGCAGCAGGCGCAGCATCGTCGACTTCCCGCACCCGGTGGGGCCGACGATGGCGACGAACTCGCCAGGCTCCACCGCGAAGCTGACGTCATCAAGGACGAGCGGGCTGTCCGCGCCATAACGGAAGGACACGTGGCTGAACCCGATCTGGCCAGACAGGTCGCCGGGGTCGGCCCCGTCCACGGTCGTCTCAGGATCCGCCTGCAGGATCGGGGTGAGCCGCTCGAACATCGGGAACACCCCGAGCGCCGTAATGGCGATTCCGGTGAACTGGAGCGTGGCCGCGATCAGCAAGCTGAACGCGGCGTTGAAGGACAGGAACGTGGCGATCGACAGACCACCGCGTAACGGGCCGCCCACCATGAAGAAGATGATCGCCGAGCACAGCAGCGGGAATCCGGCGTTGACCGTGGTGATGCCGTTCTGCACCCGGCGAGCGGACGCGGCCATGCCGCGACCGCGGCTGAAGATGCCGGACCATTCGGCGAAGGCACGGTCCTCGGCTGCGGCAACCCTCAGCTTGGGCAGCCCGGTCAGCAACTGGAAGACCTTGGCCGACAGCGTCCGTCCCTGGTCGTAAAGCAGGCGCTGCCAGCGCACCTCGCGGTAACCCGCGAGCAGGCACGCGGCCGCGCAGAGCCCGACCAGGGCGACGGCAATCAGCGCCAGGCGCACGTTGTAGAAGAAAACCAGGATCAGGTTGGCTGATCCGGTCAGCAACCCGAGCGCCGCGACGGTGGTGACGCTGGACAGCGTCTCTTGCACGGCGTTCACGCCGAGCGCGGTGGTGCCGAGTTCGCCAGTGGAGTAGCGGGTGAAGAAGGTGACCGGCAGCGAGAGCAGGCGGGACCACACCGCTGCCTGCAGCATCGACACGAACCGCCCCTCCAGCCGCAGCGCCCCGAAGTTCTGCACCATCGAGAGCGCGGCCACGACGAAGCCGCTGGCGATGACCAGGATCGAGCCCTCCACGATCAGACCGCGCTGAGCCAGCGGAACGAAACCGCCGAGCACCTTGCCGGTCATGATCGGGACGAACAGCCCGAGCACCGCAACCAGCAGACCGGTGAACCCGATCCGCCACAGGTCGCCGCTGGCGCCGCGGATGCCGAAGCGCAGCAGTGCGCCGGCCTCCCTGACCGTCTCAGGCAGCGGTCGGTACAGGACGACGGCGCGGTCACCGAAGCTGGCCGCCGTCTTCTTGTCGATCCTGGCCACCCGGTTCTCCGCTGGGTAGGCAGCAACATAATGGCCGCCTGCAGGCAGCAGGGCGAAGACCTCGCCGTCGGCCCTGCGCTGGCCGAGCATCGGCCCGAGGTCACGTCTCCACCAGCCGTCCTCGAGCCGGATCTCGCGGGTCCGCACCCCGTTGGCCAGCGCGATGCGCTGCACCGCGGTCATCCGCCGGCCGCTGGAATCCTGGCTGGCCGGAGCCCGGATGATGAACCCCTGCCGCGCGGCGACCAGGCGCATCGCGGCCAGCGCCGGCGGGTCGGCCGCGACGTCCGCCAGCCGGACCTTGGCCTGGGTGTCGCGGAGCATCGCGTCGAACGACCTGGCCGTGGCGCCCATGGTCTCGGCGCCATAGCGCGAGCTTGACTGCAGCGCTGCGCGCTCGGCCCGGTCCCGCTGTTCCACCCGGCGGTCCACGGTATAGAGCATCCGCGCGGATCGGACGATCAGCCGCCGCCACAGCGTCCCGTCGGCCAGCAGGTCGGCGCTGCGGCGGGCGACCAGCCTGGCCGAACCCTCGGTGACCAGCCAGTCCCGCTCGGTCAGGCAGAGGTCGGCGCCGGCCGTCAGCCAGCCGGCGACCCCTTCGACCCGGACCACCCCCTCGGCGACGTGCACCCACTGCACGCCGTCGATCGAGCGCACCGCGGTGCCGGCCGCTACGTCCGTGACTCCGCCGGGGACGAGCGGGACGAATACGCGCGGCGGGAGCTCAAGGCGCAGCCCGCCTGCCAGGCCCACGATCCCCGCCTCCACACCAGTGATGATCTGGTCGGCGGCCACGGCGAGCTGAGCCTCGGTGAGACGGGGCCCGGCGCGCCCGGCCTCCCCGCCGGCCGCTGCCTGCCGCGCCGACAGCCCGGCCAGCCGCCCGAGCGGCAAGTAGGACAGTCTCGCGCCGGAGACGGCACGGCCGACGATGTGGTGCCGTGGCCCGCGCGGGCCGCAGACCAGCGCGGTTCCCGCACCGACCCGGCACAGCGGGCTCCACCGCCCGCTTGGGCGCCCGCCGTCCAGGTAGACCGCGAACAGATCCAGGTCGCCATGATCCACAAGCAGCACCCGGCGCACGTCGTCGAGCACGATCAGGCGGTCCTCACCCAGGTCGATCGGGGTCGCCGCGTCGGTGAAGAAGCGGGCGAACGCCGACTGGAGCGTGGCGGTCACGGCACGGCCCCGACTGCGTGTCGGCCGCTGGCGATCAGGTGCGCGTAGAGTCCGTCCAAGCGCAGCAACTCGTCGTGCCGCCCGCGCTCGACGGCGACTCCGCGCTCGAGCACGACGATCTCGTCAGCGTCCCTGATCGTGGAGAGCCGGTGCGCGATCATCAGGCACGCGCATCCGCGGCGCCGCAGACTGTCGATGACCTGCCGTTCGGTCTCCGGGTCGAGCGCGCTGGTGGCCTCGTCCAGGATGATCAGCGTGGGCTGGGTGACCAGGGCGCGGGCCAGGTCCAGGCGCTGGCGCTGGCCGCCGCTGAAATTCCGGCCGCCCTCGGCGACCTTGCTAAAGATACCGCCAGGCCGCAGCACGATCGTCTCGAAGAGGGCGGCGTCACGCAGTGCCTGGACGACCGCTTCGTCGCTCACCGACTCATCCCATAGTGTCAGGTTGTCCCTGACGTTGCCCTCGAACAGGCAGATGTCCTGGTCGACATAGGAGACCGAGGATGCGATCACCTCACGCGGGATCTGCGTTCGTGGCCGACCGTCGAGCAGGACCTGGCCGGACCGGGGCTCGTACAGGCCGGCCGCGATGCGGCCGACGGTGGACTTTCCGCTGCCGGATCCGCCGACCAGGGCTACCCGGCGACCCGGGCTCACGCTGAACGACAGGCCGGTGATGATCGGCTCGGCGATCGGGCTGTAGCCGAAGCTCACGTCCACCATCTCAAGCGAGCCGTCGAGCCGGGAGCCGACCGGCCCGTAGGTCGCGGAGAAGCGGCGGTCCACCGGATAGCGCTCGACGTCGCGCAGCCTGGTCAGGTCGGCGGTGATGTCCTGCAGTCGCTCGCCCAGGTTGGTCAGCTGGGTTACCGGCCGACTCAGCGAGCCGAGCAGGCTCTGAAACGCCACGAGCAGGCCAAGGCTGAGCGCGCCGGCGGTCACCCGCAGCCCGCCGACGAGCAGGATCAGGCCGGTATTGGCGGTGGCGAGCAGCGGTGGCACGACGGTGACGATCGCGGTCGGGATGCCCTGGCGCTGGCGGGCGGTGACGACCTTGGCCAGGAAGCCGGCCCACCGCGCGAACGAGTCAGGCTCGGCCCCGGTCGCCTTGACCGTCTCGATTAGCTGGAGCGTGTTGTACGTCGTCGCGGTGAGCTTGCCCCGGTCAGCCCGGATCGCCAGCGCCGCGTCGGTCCGGGCTCGCGCCACCCATTGCAGAACCGCGATGTTCAGCAGCGCCATCGTCACGCCGATCACGCCGAGCAGCACGTCGTAGCGGACCAGCACGGCGGCATAGAAGATCACCAGCACCAGGCTGAGCATCGTCGCAGCCAGGTCCCGGGAGAGGATCTCGGCGACCATGTCATTGGACGACACCCGGGTGGCCACCTCTGAGGGCTGGCGCTGCAGAAAGAACTCGATCGGCAGCCGCAGCAGGTGGCGGAAGAACCTGGCGCCGGAGACCAGGCCCATCCGCATCTCGATCCGCAGCAGGTAGTGCCACTGCACCGAGGTCAGCGCCAGGATCACCACCAGAGTGACGAGCATCACAAGCAGCAGCGGCGCGAGCAGTCCGGGCGACCGGCCGTTGAGTATCTCGTCGATGAAGATCTTGCTGAAGCTCGGCACCAGCAGACCGGGCAGGACCAGCAGCAAGCTGGCCAGCAGGACCAGTGGAAGCGCCCGGCCGGTCCGCTGCATCCGGGCCCGCAGCGCCTCGGTCACGCTGGTCGGATGACCGCCCGGCCGGAAATCCGGGCCTGGCTCGAAGGTGAGCACCACGCCGGTGAACCCGGAATCGAAGTCCGCCCAGTCGATCACCCGCGGGCCGCTGGCCGGGTCATTGAGCGCGACCTTGGTCTTGCCGAACCGCCGCCGGATTCCCTCAAGCACCATGAAGTGCTGGAACGCCCAGAAGATGATGGCCGGCTTGCGGATCTCGGCGAGCCGCTCAAGCTCGGTTTGGTAGCCCTTGGCAATAAGCCCATAGCTGCGGGCCGCCGCGATGATGCTCGATGCCTTGGCACCGTCCCGCGATACCCCGCAGGCCGCCCGCAGTTCCTCAAGCGGCACGAACCGCCGGTAGTACCCGAGCACCATGGCCAGCGCGGCGGCACCGCACTCGACCGCCTCCATCTGGATGACCGTCGGGGTCGATCGGCGCCTGTGCCGCAGCGCGGTCGGCGGGCCGCCCGCCGAGTCATCTGGCGCGCTGCCCGTCTGGCCATCCTGCGGGTCGGCCGGCGGGCCGCCAGGCGGGCCGGCCAGGTCGTCGCCCCCGGCACCCGGTGGACGGGTGCCGGTGCTCTGGGTCATCGCGCGCCTCATTAGTGCCGAGCCCCCTACTTGCCGAACAGCAGCGTGATTGGCGCATACGAACCGAGAGTCACGGTGCCGGTCGCCGGGACCTGCAAGGCAAGCGCCGTCGGTGGGCCGTCGGCCGTGGTCCAGGCGTAGCCGGTGGCTGTCTCGTGGTCAGCTGTGAGCTTCACCGTGACCAGGTAGGGCGCCCCGCCGGCCTCAAGCGGACCGATCGGCAGATCACCGCCGACCAGGGCGTTGATCTCCAGTGCGGTCAGCGGATACTGGCTGACCGAGGCGACCCGCCCGCGCAGCAGCCCGAAGGCCGCGGCCGGCGCCGACGACACCGCCAGCGTGACGCTCTGCCCCGGGAAGATCCCCGCGACGTCGGCTGACGATACGAACAGCATCCCCACTAGTTGATCGTCGCCCCCGGTCAGCTCCATGGTGACCACCGGGCTACCGGTGCCGATGACCTCTCCAGTGCTCACCCCGATGCTGACCACCTGCCCGGCGAACGGACTGATCACATCGTGGGCGGCGGCCCCGCCCTGGCCAAGCACCGTGGCCAGCACCTCGCCGGAGCTGACGTAGCCGCCAACCTTCACCTCGATGCTGCCGACCAGCCCCGGATACTGGCTCTGTACCTGCGCGGCCCCCTGCGGGCGGGTGATCAGACCCTTCGCGCTGACCGTCTGCTCCAGCCGCCCGACCAGCATCCAGGCCACCGCGGCGACGGTGACGATCAGTATCACGAACACGGTCACCCAGCCGCGCGGCGCCGCCAGGATGGTAGGGGCGTCGAGCTCATCCGGCTCGCGCATCTTTGCCAGTGCCTTGAAGCGGAAGATCATCTGTCAGGCCTGGTCCGGCGGCCGGCTGCCGACCACGAGTTCCCCGACGCTGCCCTCGGCGAGGTAGGGCAGGCCGGACGCGGCGGCGAAGTCGGCCGCGTCGCCTCCGCCAAGCGCGCATACGGCCAGGCCCATCGCCGTGGCGACCAGGTAGATGGTCTGGTAGAGCACGCCGACGTGCTTGAGCACCAGCGAGTAGGCGATGGCCTGGTACTTCCACATGACCCGGCCGAACCGGGCCGAGATGATCAGCGTCACCTGAGGATCGGCCTGCATCTGACTCGCCGCGCGCGCTCCGGCTACCAGGACCGCGGTGGCCGGGCCGGGCTCTGCCACCCGCTCAAGCGCGTGATCGCTGGCCGCGTAGTGCCACAGCCCGGCCGGCAAGCCGGCGCAGCCGGTGATCAGCGGGTAGATTTCGAGCTCGTGCACGGCGCCGCCGCACGGGTAGGGGCGGTCGGCCAGTTCCTGGCCCTCGCCGTCGAAGACCCGCCGCACGCGCGCGGTCCGGTAGAGCAGCTCGGCAAGCTGGGTCAGCGTGATCGGTGCCGCCGGGTCGTGCGACCGGACCGACCTGCGGTCCTCCAGTACCTGCGTGAATGGCGGATCGGCCTTCGCGGCCAGCTCCAGGTCGGGGTGCGGCAGCTCGATCCGCGGCCCAGGCCGCCGGTCCGGCAGCGCGGGCAGCGGCGGGAAGCGGCCGGCCAGCGGATAGCTGCCGCCGTAGCCCGAGCCGAGTCGGGTGCAGCGACTTGTCGCGTGCAGCCACAGATCCGCCGGTGACCACTGGGCGAGGGCCGGATCCGTGCTCTCCAGGTCGTCATCAGGCCCGCCGGGGGCCAGCAGCCCGGCTCCGGCCAGCAGGCTCGCCACCGCGTACGCCGCGCGCGGCAGCAGGCCAGGCGCGCCATGCCGCGCCGGTGCCCAGTCGGCGAGCGCGCCGAGCACGCCCGCCGCCGCCGGGTACAGCTCGACGATCGCGTGGCCGCCAGGCCGCTCGGCGACCAGCGTCCCGTCCACCGCTCGCACCGCGGCGAACCGCGACAGCCTGGCCATCTCGGGCGCGCGGGTCGCGGTGCCAGGCGATCTGCCCCTGATTGCCGGCCGGAGCCTGGCGATCAGCCCGGCATCGGTGAGTACCGTCCGTTCGAGCAGGCTCATCGTGTCCAGCTGATTCAGCAGCGCCTGCCAGCGCAGCGCACCATTGACGCCGTCGGCCGACGTCACCTCCCGTTGCGCGTCGAGTTCCGGTGTATCCCCGCTGGCCATCCCCGCCAGTGCGGCGCGGATGCCGCGCGGCAGGTCCGGCAGCCGGACCGAGCCGGCGCCCAGCGTGATCGCCTGCGCGCCGTCAGGGGAGGTCGTAAGAAAGGCGTCCCGGCGCAGCCTGATCGCGTGCGCCAGGTAGTCGCCCGCTGCCACGCCTCACCTCAGCTCCTAGAAGAACACGTTCCACTCGTTCAGCTCGTCCTCGGCGGTGGGGCCGGGCAGCCAGCCGAGGCGGACCGGCACCGTGTAAAGCCGGCCAGAGGCAAGGCGGCGCCAGAAGTGCCGCATCCCGGGCACGATCACCTTGACCACGGACAGGTCCAGATCGGGCTGGGTCTGGTCGACCACGACCACCTCGAGCCCGGCCGCGCTGGCCCGCGCTACGCAGATCCCGACCGCCTCGGCCAGGTCGCTGGTCGTCAGCTGCGGGTAGCTGGCCAGGCAGCGCTTCGCGACGCTGCCGTCGGGGCTTAGCCACGGCTCGTCGGCGACCTTCGCCTGCTGCCACCAGGCCAGTGTGGCGACATCGTCCTCGGCGTAGATGACGTTGCCGGCCGGGTCGCGGCCGATCACCGCGGGCAGGAACTGGTTCACCTCGGTCAGGGCGCGCACGGCGGCGATCCGCGCGTCCAGATGCGCGCCGAAGCCGACCAGGATGTCCTGCACCGGATTGTCAAGGCGGGGCGAGACCGCCGCGAAGGAGGGAATGCCGAGATCGGTGGTGATGTCGAGTACCCACAGGCCGCGGCCGATCTCTGCATAGAACGCCCGGAGTCTGTCGATGTAGGGATCGGCCATGCTGTCCAGGTCCAGGGCGGGCCGGCGGAGCCGGTTGTACCACCAGATCGCGACCGCGTCCCGTTCAGCCAGCTCGCAGAAGCCATGCAGGATGGCTTCCTCGCGGCTGATCCCCGCAGCGTTGCCGTTGGAGTCGGCGAAGCAGAAGAAATGCCGCTGCAGGTCTGGATGGCCGAACCAGGCGTAGGCCGAAGGCACCTGCCGCACCCGGTCGTTGGTGAGCGACCAGCCGGCCGTCCAGTCGATCGGCACATCGTCACCGAGCCGCTCGGTGACGATGTGCAGCCGGTTGGCCGGGTCGGCGTTCCACGCCTGCCGGCCCTCGAGCTGGCTGGCGGAGAACTGCAGCAGGTCGTCAGGATGGATCGCCTGGTCTGGGCCGAGCTCGGCGAACGAGGCGTGGCTGACCGGCTCACCGCCACGCCACACCCCGCTGTAGCGCTCGATGGCCTCGGCCAGCGCGCTCACCCGGGCCTGCAGGTCGGTGCGGCCCTTGCCGCCGCTCTGCCCGCGCAGGTTGCGCCGCAGCAGGTTCATGTTGTCGCCGACCATTGCGAAGTTGTGCCCGGCCGTATAGCTGTAGGTGAGCCCGTTCTCGACCGCATCGGTAGGATTGAGGCTGGTGACCGCGCCGAGCACCGGGCTGACGTGACGGCTGAGCAGGCTGAAGACCTGGCCGGCCGGCCGCGCCCTGAGCCCGCCGTCCGCGTCGCGGAGCATCGTGACTGAGCTGAGCGTCACCTTGGGATCGCGGCCGGCGATCAGATTCGGGTCACCGCACCGCGGGCATTGCGGGCGGCGGATCAACAGGTGCTCGGCGGTGCTCAGGTTGGCCAGATCGAGGGTGATCATCCGACCGCTGAGGTTGGCCGATTCGCCGGTGGCCAGGATGGTCGCCAGCTCGCTGGCCAGCAGGCCGGCCAGCACGGCGGGCCCGGCGGCCAGGTGGGCCGGCGGCGCGGTGGGCCGGGCGCCGCCTAGCTTGCCGTGCAGGTACTGCTCGACCTGACGATTGGCCTCGAGCCGCTGGGTCAGGCACGCCAGGCAGCCGGACTGCCCGGTCTCGATCAGCGGTCCAAGCCACAGGATCCGGCCCGAAGCCTTGGCCAGCAGCCACCGTCGGCCCGCCGCTGCCAGCGCCGAGTCCAGGCGCTCAAGGCCGGGCTGGAGGTAGTCGTCGGCGAGCACCACGATCAGGTTGTCGTCCCGGCTGATCGCCTCGTCGATGCCGCATGCGACGACCGAGAATCCGTCAGCGGCCAGCAGCGAAAGCACCGCCTGCGCCGGCGCGGCGCCCACGGCGACCATGGCGATCGTGGTCGCCGCGATGGCCGCCACCGCAGCCGCAGGATCCAGGCCGAGTTCGTCCCAGTGCGCAAGCTCGTGGTCCGACAGGTCTGGTCGGCCATCGGCCAGGTGACCGAAAGTGTCGAACTTGCGGATCGCTGCCAGGGTCTGCGCCAGTGAGAGCTCACCGCCGACCGCCTGCGCGATCTCCGGGATTGTGTGCCGCCCGTCTAGGTACGGCAGCACCACGGCCGGGCCGCGGCCCTGGACGAGATAGTGCCGGTGCTCCGCCAGCAGAAAGACGCGCGCGCCGTCAACGACCTCCGCCGCGAAATTCGCTTTGAGCCTGGGACGTTCCACGACGCATCCTAGGAGAATCACCGCACGGCATCTTGTCAGGTCAAAGCTTTCAGCCGGGCGGCCCGCTGTAAATACTGAATTCACGAATTCGGTATCCGTCACGCCCAGTTACGCATGTGCGGCGGACTACGCATGTCCGGCTCGGCAAAGCATGTGACTCAGCTACGCATGCTTATGGCCAGGCGCGCACTCTGGGTGCGTTTGCCGAGTACAGATACGTACGTATATATGTGGTTCGCTGGCTCAACTCACCCAACGTGTGCGTTCGATTACACTGCGGACGCGCCCGGCTGGGCGTTAATCAAAGTGCCGGGCGGCTCGGCCGCGACCATAATTGCGAATGGCTGTCGGCCCAGCAGAAACCGGCAAGCCCGCGGTTGCAGGCCGATTGACGGCGGACCGGAATGGGGTCATCGTATGGGCATGCCGGAAACAGCCGTGCACCGCAATCTCGCGGCTGATTACGACCGTCCGCCAATCACCTGGGCGATTGTCCGGCCCCGGAAATGAACGGCGTCGGCGGCCAGCGGCCGGACCGCGATTTCGGTGTCATCATCACCAACCGGGACCGGTCCGATCCGCTGGACGCATGCCTGGCGTCACTCGCCGCGCAGACCGTCCGGCCGGCCTGGGTGGTGCTTTCCGATCTGTCCAGCGGCGAGCGGCACCAGGTCGCGCTGGTCGCGCTGGCCGCCAGCTACCAGATCTCCTACCTGCGGATCGAGCACCACGGCGGCTGGAACAAGCCCCTGGCCTTCAACACGGCACTGCGGTGGATGCCCGCGGTGGAATGCGTCGTCCAACTCGACGCCGACGCGATCCTGCACCCCAGGCTGCTGAGCACGACCGCGGCCGTGCTCGAGACAGCCGACGCGTTCTGCTGCGCACCGCGCTTCGCGCCGCCGCACTTCACGGCGTGGACGACGCCCGGCGACATCGCCAGGTACCAGCAGATGCTGACCCAGTGCGGCCCGGTCGGCCAGTGGGCCGTGGGCGTTTTCATGGCTGTCCCGATGGCCTGGCTGCTCGGCGAGCGCGGCATGGACGAGGCTTTCACCGGCTGGGGTCACGAGGATACCGAACTCTGGCTGCGGGCCAGCAGATCACTGCGCTGCCGGAAGGACGTCAGCGGGTCGATGCTGATCCACCAGCCGCATCCACGTCAGCCCGACGCGGCCGCGGGCGGCCAGAACCGAAGCCGCCTGGTCCAGCGGATGACTGATCCTGGCCATCCGGTCAACCCGTCCGGCTGGGGCCTGGGCCGCGTCACGCAGCACCTGCTGCGGCCGGGCATCCGCGCTCCGGTTCGGGCCGTGTCCGGGCGGGCACCCGGCGAGCCGCTGCGAGCTGCGGCGAGCTAGCGGCCGGGAGAGGATGAGCTGCCGGTGACGCACATCGCGTTCCTGATCCCCCCGCTGAGCGGGCACATCAACCCCACGCTCGCGGTAGTCGCCGAGCTTGCCGCCCGTGGTCACCGGGTCAGCTACGCGGTGACCGGCGACTACTCCAGGCCGGCCAGCCGCGCTGGGGCACAATGCGTGGCCTACCGGACGACGATGCGGCACGCGGGCGATGCCCCGGCCGGCGCGCTGTCCTTCGGTGAGCGCTTCACCGCCAGCGACTTCATCCGGGCGCAGCGCGGCCAGCTACGCGAGGCCGCAGCCGTCCTTCCCCTGCTTGCCGAGGCCTTCGGCAGCGACGTGCCCGATGTCGCGGTCTGCGACCCGATCTGGTGGGCTGGCCGGGTGCTCGCCGCCCAGTGGGGGGTGCCTACGGTCAAGAGCGTGGCGACTCTGGCGAGCAACTCACGCTGGTCCATCGGAAAGGCTTACGCCAGCTTCGATCCGACCCATCCGGCGCTGCCCGGCCTGTTCGCCACGATCTCGGCCTTCCTGGCCAGGACGGGCACTGACCTGACCGCAGATCGGCTGCTGAGCACGGAGGACGGCATTCCGGTTATCGCCTACCACCCGAGGGCCTTTCAGGTCGACGGTGACTGCTTCGGCAGCCATGTCCATTTCGTCGGCCCATGCCTGCCAGAACGAACCGGGCAATCCGACCACGGCCACGCCTGGCAGCCACCCGACGGTCAGCGGGTCACGCTGGTCAGCCTCGGCACCGTGTTCAACCTCCGGCCGGACTTCTTCGGTATGTGCATCGCCGCACTGGCCGACCAGGGCCGACCGGTGGTCCTGTCGCTAGGTGGCGGTGACCCAGCCGGCCTGGGGCCGCTGCCGCCCAATGTGCAGGCACACTCCTACCTGCCGCTGCTTGAGGTCCTGCCGCATGCGGACGTCTTCGTGAGTTCGGCGAGCCTGCGTTCAGCGATGGAGGCGCTCAGCCACGCGGTCGGGATCATCGCCGTTCCGCAGATGCCCGAGCAGCGCGCTACAGCTGACCGAATATCGCAGCTTGGACTTGGCCTGCGGCTTGAGCAGGCCGAGCGGAGCGCGGAGGCACTGCGGCAAGCCGTTGCCGCGCTGTCCGCCGACGCCCGGGTGGCTGACCGGCTGCGCTTGATGCAGGGCGAGATGAGGCGCGCGGGCGGCGCGCGGGCGGCGGCCGACGTCATTGAGGCGGAATTCTGCATCGATCGCCGAAGCCGGTGACCTCGCTGACCGAGATCACCGGCGCGGCTGGCAGTCGGCAGCTCGCTGCACGGTGCTGGCCATATGACGGTGCTGACCTATATAGACGTGCGCAGAGAGGAAGGAGAGCCTGCTGAGATGCATGATCATATGAACCGGTTCGCCCAAAGGTATTCACTATCGGCACCTGATGGCGATATCATGTACTTTTGTTCCCTCTTCTGTTTCCCCGCCCCGGACCACGGCTGGATCAGCAGTCGCTGCCCGGGGGGTCCGAGGTCACGGAGGGCCGGTGCACGCACTGCTACACCGTGACAGCGAGGCCGCCGAGATCGATCAGGCGCTGGACACGCTGCAGGCCGGCCGACCTACGGCATTGGTGATACAGGGCGCTCGTGGTTCGGGAAAGTCCGCCCTGCTTCAGGCCGCACTGGCACGTAGCCAGGCGGTCGTCCTAAGGGCACGCTGTCATGGTGCGGAGCGCGGATTCGCCCTCGGCGCGGTGAGCCAGCTGTTCGACCGCCTGCCGAAAGCCGACCTTGAGGCCGGCGCGGCCTCGGGCGCGGTGCCGATGGGCACAGTGCACCACCCAATGCATGACCTCCTGCACGGCTTCTACCGCGTCGTCCGCACTATCGCCAGGGCCGGGCCTGTGATCCTGGCCATCGACGACGTTCACCGGGCCGATCCGCTGTCGGCCACCTGGTGCTCATATGTTGCCCGGCGCCTCGACGATCTGCCGGTCGCGCTCATAGTGACGGCCGACTCCGGCGACCGCTCAGCGGACGACCTGATCGCCGAACTCGGTGCACTTGCACACGGCCAGGTCATCACGATCCGCCCGCTCTGCCGGGATTGCACCGGCAAGCTGATGGCGGAGGTGCTCGGCGTTCCGGTTGATGCCGCACTCGCTCAGCGCTGCCATCAGCTGGCGCGTGGCAACCCGCAAATTCTCAGTGCTCTGGCCAGCCGCCTCGCTGCCGCCCCGGCCACCGTGCTCGGCGACGTACCGGCAACCCTGGCGGCGGCCGCCGAGGTATTGGCCCACACGGTACTTGGCTGGCTGCGCCATGACGACCCGGTCAAGGCCAACCTGGTCGAGCAGTTCGCCGTCTGCGGAACCGGCACGCTGAATACGGCAGCGATGCTGATCGGAGAGGGCGAGGACAGCGCAGCGGCGGCCAGGGTGACCTTGCGCCGGATCGGGCTGGTTGACCTTGAGCCGCCCGACCGGTTCGCCCATCCGGCGATGCGAGAGGTGATCCTCGATCGGCTCACGCCGCCCGACCGGGCCAGACTGCATGTCAGGACCGCGTCCTTGCTGTCGCGGGTCGGCGCACCGGCCGCGCTTAGCGCCGAGCACATGATGTCGGTCGGCGCCATCAGCGAGCCTTGGGCACAGCCTTTATTGCGGCAGGCTGCCAGGGAGGTAGCGGCCAGCGGTGACTGGGACGGTGCCGCTCGCTTCCTCAGCCGGGCGCTGCTCGAGCAAGACGGGCGAACGGAGCGGCTCATGGTCACCGCCGAACTTGGCGCCGTCGAGTTCCACCGCGACGTCGGAAGCTGCGTCCGGCGGCTGACCATGGCAGCCGGCCTGGCGGTCGGCGACCCCGAGCTGGTCACTGTGCTGTCCGCGTTCGCCGAGCCGGTGCTTACTGTCGAGTCAGGACAGGCGGCTGCGATCTTCTGCCAGAGCGCGAGTGTGCTCGCGGGCCGAGCAGGTGCCGACCGGCAGGCAGTGCTGCGTCTGGCCGCACAGGCGCTGCTGTCTGGCCAGACCGCCGCGGCGGCCGATGCGCTACGCCGGATGCGCGGCGGCCCGGGCGACTCCGCCGCCCGGCAGTTGCTGTCCGCGCTCGCGCTCAGCGTCGGCGGTCAGGGGCGTAACAGGCGGCGCTGCGCCATGCTGGCGCACCGCGCATTCGATGCCGATCCGGCCCGCGGCATGGACCGGACTTCCTCCACGGCAGTCTGTGCCGGGCTGGCCCTGGCCTGGGCCGGGTACCTCGGAGCCGCGTCGGACGCGTGCTCGCAGGGGATCGACACAGCGCGCGGCCAGGCATCGCAGACAGGTGAGGCGCTGGGCCTGCTCGTCCGGGCTGAGATCGCTTACCGCTGCGGCAGCATTGACGCCGCGCTGGCTGACACGCTGCAGGCACTCCGGCTGTGCGACGCCGTCGATGCCGCCGCCTTGAGCACGATCGCCTGGTCCAGCTTGGTCCGGCTCCGTTGCGCGCGCGGCGAAGCTCATCTCGTCCCGGCTAAGGTCGCCCAGCTGGACCTGACCGCCGCCGGCCATCCGTTGATCGTCGGCATTGCCTTAGAGGCGCGCGGCCTGATCGCTGCCGCCAACGGCAGTCATTCCCAGGCGCTGCGACTGTACCTGGAATGCGGTCGCCAGCTCATCGCGGGTGGGCTGGTGAATCCGGCCTGCTCGGCCTGGCGGAGCCGGGCCGTGGTCACCTTGGTACGGCTGGGCCGCACCTGGGAGGCCAGGACGCTGGCAGACAGCGAAGTGGAGATGGCCCGCATCTGGGCGGCTCCAGCAACCATCGGCCGCGCGCTCACGGCCGCCAGCAGCGCACACGACGGCCAGGCCAGGCTCGATCTGCTCAACGAAGCAGTGCAGGTGCTGGACGGAACGGACTGCGTGCTCGACTTCGCCCGCGCCCTGATCAGGCTCGGCACCGCTATGCGCGATTCCGGCGACAACCGGGCGGCGCGCGACGCCCTCACCCGCGGGCTGAACCTGGCGACTGGCTGCGGCGATGCGCAGATGTCAGAAGCGGCGCGCCAGGCGCTGATCACGGCGGGCGCCCGGACGGGCGAGCACCAAGGCTCGGCCATACTTACCGCAGGGGAACGACGGGTCGCCGAGCTAGTGATCCGCGGACAGAGCAATCAGCGCGTCGCCACCACGCTGTCGATCAGCAAGCGAACCGTCGATACGCACCTAGGAAGGATCTACCGCAAGCTGGGCATCGACGGCCGTGCCGAGCTCCGCGAGGCGATCGGCAATCCCCCCGAGTCGTAGCCGGGTGTGCGGTCGAAGGCGGGCGCCAGCGGCACTGGGCTAGGCTGCCACCGTGTCGATGACCGGTTGCGAGATGATGGGATGGCTCAGGGCCGCGGTCGGTGTCGCGCTCATCGCGGCACCGGGAGTGCCGATGCGGTTGTCCGGCCGCGAGGAGCCGACCGCCGCTGGCCTGCTGCTGATGCGAACCATCGGAATCAGGGACCTCGCCCTTGGCCTGGGTACCGTCGCCGCAGCACGGTCGGACGTGGTAGGTGATATGCGGCGCTGGACCACGGTGGCAATGGCGAGTGATTCGCTTGACGTCGCTGCCAGCCTTGCGAGCATTCGCTCGATCGGCAAGCGGGACTCCTGGGCTGCGGCAATGCTGGCGCTGGCCTTTGTCTGCGGAGATATTCAGGCGCGCCGACGTATTCGCGCCTGAACGGACCGGAGACGGGCACGGGAGCGGCTGCGGTGCCGCCGACGTCCGGCCGAGGTTGGCTGTGCTGACCACGCCGCCGCTGCGGCAGGCTCATCAGCGGATGCGAAGCGGGAGCGTCCGCGGACCGCGGATCTGGCCCGCGGACCATGTCACCACCGATGGATCATCGAGGCTGAACCTAGGGATCCGTTCAAGCCAGACTTCGAGGGCGACCCGAAGCTCCATCCGCGCCAGGTGCGATCCCACGCAGCGGTGGATGCCGAGGCCGAACGCGGCGTGCCGGTTGACTTCGCGGTCGATGACCACCTCGCCCGCGCGGTCGAACTGCGCCGGGTCACGGTTGGCCGCCGGGAACGACAGCAGGATCCAGTCATCGGCCTTCATGTCGACGCCGCGCCAGTGCATGTCTTCCTTCACCAGCCGCGCCATGGTGACCGGCGCGTAGGCGCGCAGGAACTCCTCAACCGCGGTCGGCAGCAGCCTGGGCTCGGCGACGAGTCGCCGCAGGTCCTGCTGGTTCTTCACCAGATGCCACAACGAGGCACCGATCGCGCTCCACGTGGTGTCGATGCCGGCGATGAGCAGCAGGGCCATCGTGCCGGCGACATGGGACGGGTCGAGCTTGTGACCGTGGAGCTCGGCGTTGACGAGGAAGGTGGTGAGATCCTCGCGCGGGTTATCGAGGTGGTCGTGGATCTGCGCCAGCAGATAGTCGAACAGTGCCGTCATTCGCGCGATCCGGTCATCCGGCGGCAGATTGATGCCTTCGAGCGTGTTCTCGACGAACTCACGGAACTGCGGCCCGTCCTCCGGCGGGAAGCCGAGCATGTCGGCGATGACGCGCATCGGGACGTGCTGTGCGTAGTCGTGGGAGGCGTCGATGACGTCCCGCCCCTCGAATGCATCGATGAGCGAGTGGCAGAACGCTCTGGTCGCTGGTTCTTGCCTGGTGACCGCGGTCTTAGTGAACGCCCGCAGCAGCAGCTTGCGCGCGTCGTGGTGGAACGGTGGGTCAGACGAGATCGGCGGCGAACCGCCGACCGGCGCCAGCTCATGGGGCGGACGGAAGTTGCCCATGATGATCGACCGCGAGGAGAAGCGGTCGGTGTCGTAGGCGATTGCCGCGACGTCCTCATAGCGCGTCGGCAGCCATCCGCCGCCGAACCGCCCGGTGTGCGCGATCGGGCAGCGCTGCCGCAGGTCGTCCTGGATCGGGTAAGGGTCGGCGGACCACGCTGGCTCAAGATGGGAGAAGTCGGTCGCCCAGTCTGAGACTGGGCCCGTGATGATCTCGTTGCGCGTGCCGAGAGGCTGGTCTTCGCGCGGCTCCCGAAAGTCCCGGATGAAGCGGTCATCGACGGTCATGTCAAGGTCTCCTCGAGGAGGTCAACCGCCCGTTCCGGACAATTGGCAGCTGCGAGACGTGCCTCGCGCTCCTGGTCAGGCGGCACGACGCCGTCGCCGAGAACCTTTCCGAAGCCCTCGTCGTCCTCGCCGAACAGGTCGGGGGCGAGGTCGTAGCAGCGGCCGTGCCCCTGGCAACGCTCGGAGTCGATCTGTACCTTCACTTCGCGGTTCCTGTCTGTGCCGTGAGGTCGGTTCTGGCGAGGGCGGCTACCACGCGGGTGAGCAAGGCGGCCCACTCGTCCTTGTCGACCGCATGCAGGTCCGGCGTGACCAGCGCGCTGCCCATCGCAAGCAAGAGGCAGAGGTGGGCGAGCGCGTTCGGTGACAGTGCTGGGTCGAGCTCGCCGCCGGTCTGGGCGACCCGCATGAGTTCGGCGAGCCAGTCGGCGCGTTCGCCAACGTAGTCGCGCATCGGCCGGGCCATGTCCTCGTCGCGGCGGGCCGCGACCAGCGCTTCGACGATGAGGTAGCCGCGTGCGTCGCGCCTGCGGGGCAGCCACTGGCCGATGACGAGCAGCAGATCTGTGATCGACCGGTTAGGGTCGGCTTCGAACAGGTCGGCGAGCAGTCGCTGGCCGTGCGCACGCAGCGCGCCGGTGAGCAGTTCCGCCTTCGAGGCGAAGTGCGCGTACATCGCGCCATTGCTCACGCCCGCGGCCGCTGCGATGTCGGCCACCCGCGCGCCGTCGTACCCGCGGTCGGCGAAGACATCGGCTGCTGCGCGCAGCAACCGCTCGCGGGTCTGCACAGCGCTGACGCCTGCGATCCGGCCCATGGGAAGAATTAAACGAACGTTCATCTGATTCGTCAAGGGCACCACTGACTCGCTGGCGAGGGTCGGCCGGACGGCCCGCTGGCGGCCTGGCTCGCTGATCGCCTTGGTAGGTTGGGCTGCCCCGGCGAAGGAGGTCGACGTGAAGGCGCTCGTGTTCCGGCACAACCTTGCCCGCGAGGCGGCCTCGACCATCGGTGGGCGCGTCGACCGGCGCGCCTTCGTCTCCCGCTTCGCGCCTGTCCGGATCGAGGACGTCGACGAGCTGCCGCTTCCAGCGCAGGAATGGGTACGGGTCGAGACGACCTTCTCTGGCCTGTGCGGCTCGGACGTGAAGCAGATCCTCTTGAATGGGGCCCGCGACAACCCGCTCACAGCGCTGGTGTCCTTTCCGCACGTGCTCGGCCACGAGGCGGTCGGGCGCCGCACTGATACCGGCGAGCGCGTCGTGCTCAACCCGTGGCTGTCGTGCGGGCCCCGCGGCATCGACCAGCCGTGCCAGGCCTGCCTGGCCGGCCGCTACCCCTGGTGCCGCAACTTCCGCTCGGGCGACCTGCCCGTATCGATCCACATCGGAAACTGCGCAGCGGCCGCCGGGGCGCACGCCGAGCGCTTCGGCGCGCACGTCTCTCAGCTGTTCGCCATCCCCAACGCCGTGTCCGACGAGGCGGCCGTGCTGGCGGATCCGGTCAGCGTCTCGTTGCGCTCGATCCTGCTGGCGCCGCCGCCCGACGGCGAGGCCGTGCTCGTCTACGGCTCGGGCACCCTCGCTTTCGCTGCGGTCGCGCTGCTCCGGCACCTATAGCCGACCACCGAGGTTTGGGCGGCGACGCGACCCGGGGCCCGGGCTGCACTCGCCACCAGCCTCGGCGCCGACGTGGCGCTGTCGTCCTCGCCTGACGAGCTCGTCGCGCAGGTCGCGCGCCGAGTCGGCACGACGCCGCTGCAGCCGTGGAGCAAGCGCGACTGGCTGCAGGACGGCCCGGCCGTCGTTTACGACACCATCGGCTCGACCGAGACCGTCGAGACCTCGCTCCGGCTGCTCGCGACCGGCGGCACTCTCGTCGTCTCCGGCGTCGAGCCGCCGAAGCGTTTCGAGTGGACCCCCCTGTACTTCAAGGAGCTCCGCGTCATCGGCTCTAACGGCTTCGGCATCGAAGAGGTCGGCGGCGTCGCCAAGCACGCCATGGAGCACTACTTCGACTTCGTCGCAGCCGGCCTCGACCTGACGCCAGTCATCACGCACCGCTTCCCGCTTGAGCGCTGGGATGAAGCGGTGCTGGCGGTGAAGGACTCGCGGCACACCGGTGCCGTCAAGGTGCTGCTCGAACCCACACGCTGATCGGTCGCGGCTAGCCAGGTGTCCGGCGGGCTATGACTCGGCGAGAATGACGATTGTTTCGGGACGAACCCCGTCGAACCTCATCGCCTCGGCCGCTTCCTCGGACTCCAGCGCCCGCTGGAAAGTGTCCATGTCGGGCACTTCGACGATCAGCCCGACCCGGCCCGTGTTCTCCGGATCGATGAACGTGCGCGCTGTTATCCCCATGGGCCCGAAGAACTCTTCCCGCTTCGGTGAGGCAAGCCAGTGGCCGACATCATCGACCTCATGGAACAACATCAGTGTTGGCATCGCGAGACCCCCCTTGGCGGCGCCGCTCAGCTGAGCCGCGCCCGTGGCCCGATGCTACTACGGCGTCAGTCCGTGCTCGATCGCCAGGGCCAGCCGCCGCCCGGACTGCGCTGATGGTTACGGCGGCCAACTAGTAGGCCTTCGCGGAGTACTCTCGCGCCGTGGCCGACCTCGGAAGTTACCTGGATCTGACGGTCGGCCAGGCGCGACAGGAGTTCCGGGACTTGCTGCGTCGTCGGCCGGTGTCGGGTTCCCGGCAGGCCAACTTCCTGCCAGCGGAAACGCTGCTGTGTCTGGCGGCGTCGTTCCTCGTCAATCACCGGCAATTCGGCGGCGCCACCGCCCACCGCGCGCCTGAGCCCGTTCCTACCCTGGCCACGCTGTTCTCGCGCCCGCCGTCCAGCGTGCTGGCCAAGATGGCCAACCTGGACGGCTCTCGCTCCCACGGTGCCAGGTGGGATGTACTGGCCGGGGCCGTGCTCCGCGAAGACCTTGAGCGCTTCACCCACATCTACCGCATCCTCCTGCAAGCCGCCCGTACTGAAGGCATCGGCCAGAATCGCCTGCCGGACTTCCTGGGCATTGAAGCCGGAGACGAGCTGACCCTGCTCGGTCAAGATGAGCTCGAAGTATCCGTACTGGAGGCTGACCTGAGGGACAAGATCGCTCGGCACGCCGCCGGGGACAACCTGTCGGAGTTGCAGACGGGCAGCCGCCGATGCGCGAATCGCTGCTCTTGCCCACAGGTGCCCTCGCGCCTGCCTCGAAGTATCTCGACTGGCACCGGCAGAAGGTCTTTGAAGCGTGACCGGAATCGGCCATCGGACCGACGGCGGGCCGCGCATGGCTACAAAACCATGATCGAGAAATCGGCCGGCCTGCCGTAGCTGGTCCAGTCAGACACCCGATGCGAGGCACAGGTCGAACGGTTGCCCTGATCAGGACCCGGGACGATGGTTGGCCGAGTGCTATACGTGGACGGTGACGATTGCAAGCATTCAGCATCAGCTCCGAGACTTCGCCGCGCAGCGGGCCTGGGAGCAATTTCACACTCCGAAGAACCTCGTCATGGCGCTGGCGGGGGAGGTCGGCGAGCTGACTGAGATCTTCCAGTGGCTCGATCCGGACGAGTCCGCGAGCGTTATGACTGATCCAGCTCGGGCGGTTCAGGTTCGGGAGGAGGTCGCGGACGTCTGCGCTTACCTGCTAAGACTTGCCGACGTCTTAGACATCGACCTGGAGACGGCGCTGATCGAGAAGATGATCAAGAACGCGCTGAAGTATCCGGTCGAGACCGCCAGGAGCACCGCGACCAAGGACACGAAGCTGCCCCCTCGCGGGGCCGCTGGCGGTTGACTCGACCGCGATGCGATCAGCAATCGCGGCGATATTCTCGTCTCACCCGACGAGGGAACGCAGGAGTTCGCGGGTCTGCAGACCGGGTGAGTAGATAACGGTGCCGATCATGCCGCGGGTGAGCAAGACCTTGTAGACGTTGCGGATAAGGCGCGCGAACTCGTGATCCGCGATCTTGGTCCTGTTGCGGAAGTCCGGATCCTTGTTCGCTGATCGGACTACCGCCCAGTCGTTGCCGCGCCAGACGAGGTCGGGTCCGATGATGACGCCGTTCCAGTCGTACTCGAATCCTTGCGCTGTGTAGACGCATCCGACCTGGCTGAAGCCTGCGGGGTCGGTTGCCCATAGCGTGGCGGGCGGGGCACCGCCGACAGCGCGCTCGCCTTTGAGGTTCCACGGCCTGGACCAGTTCCCGATGATGACGTCGGATTCCAGGGAGCCATCGGGCCGCGGGTCGCTCCACGGCCAGCAGAACCCGGCCGCGATCCGAGCTCCGAAGCCGGCCTCCAATTTCGCTCGGAGCAGGTGCTCCATTTCCTGTGGCGTGTCTGCCACTCGGACGCTGAACGAGGGATCACCGGCCCAGGCGATCGGGCCGCCAGGAGCCAGGCCAAGCAGGCGGAGGACCCAGCGCAGGTACTCCTCGCTCCCACCGCACCGGAACTGGGCGTCGAGTGCGACCTTGACGACCGAGAGATGTTCTTTTTTCGCGTGCGCCTCGATGTCATCGACTGTGCCCATCTCGCCTGGGCGCACGACCTGATGCTCGTCAAGCAGAAACACCGGCACCCGGGCGGCAGCGATCAGCTCGTCGATCTGCCTGCGATCCGTACGGAGCTTAGCGGCAGTGAAGCGGTTGGCCGAGGTCTCGCGGATCCGGTGTGCCTCGTCCAGGATCAGGACCTCCAGGCCGTTGCGCTCGGCGTCGATGAAGCTGTTGAAGTACTTGAACAGGCTCTGCGTCCGTCGTGAGCCCTTTCCGGCTACCTTTCGCAGCGTCTGCGTGAAGGACCGGGAACCGGTCGCATGCAGCACCGTCCGCCCCCGCCTCGCCAGTTCGCCAAGCAGCGACAAGGCGATCACGCTCTTGCCGCTGCCCGGACCGCCTGTCACGATGACTACCGTCTTGGAGTCGCCTGCCCTGGCGGCTTCGGTGGCATGCAGGACTAGGTTGAAGGCCAGCCGCTGCTGGTCGAGCAGGATGAATTGCTCGCGGTCGCTTATCTCGGCTGCGGCCACTGCCAGGAGCTGCCGGCTCGGAGCAGCTCGGGAGCTCAGTAATGCGTCAGCGTACGGTGCCCCGGATACGTCGCCAGCCAGCCGGGACCGCAGAAAGTCGAGAAATTCAGCCCGCCGCTCACCGGTGAACAGCCTCGCCTGGCTCGATTCAGCAAGGCGTCGCAGTGGCGCCACGCCATGCTCGGTGGCATTGTGCAGGTACGCCACTCCGGAAATGGTGTCCGTCTCGCCGTTCAGCGCAGGCAGAAAGTCGATCAGGTACTCGCAATACCCGCGGACCTGCTCAAGCGGATGAAGCCGGGGCCGATGACCGTAGCCGCCTACCGTCACCAGCGCCGGATCGTCCTCGTAGAGATCGGCGTCGCTCCACTGCTTGAGCTCGACGATCACATATGACGGTGCGCCGGTCACCGGGTGACAGCCCGCCAGGATCGCATCGATGCGGCGGCTGCTCAGTGGAAGCCGATGCTCCAGCAGGACTTCGACGTCCCCCAAACCCGCCTGGACAAGATCATGCGCGAGCACCGGGATGCTGCGTTCCCAAGAGCGAGCCTCACCGGGTGAGGGCCGGGCCCCAAGCCCGTACAGCGTCTGCTCGAACATCAGCTCAGCCACACTGCTGCGGTCGGCCAGCGCTGCCAGGCTGGCGGCCGAGCGGCGGATAAGTGCCAACGGACCGGCTCCCGCGCAGCACGAAAGAATCGCGCGGGTAGGGACGTGTCCGTGCTAGCCGTACGTCAAGGGCGTGTGCCACGGAAGCCCGTCGGGCCGCAGTGCGGCTTATCTTATCCAGCTTTCAGCGTCTTGGTTCCTGGCCGCGTGCCGCTGATCTGGCGTAGTCCGAAGCAACGATCGCACCGTTCGTCATTCCCAAACCGGACTCGGATGACTCTACGAACTCAAGAACAGCAAATCGGTCTATAGTGTGCAGATGTCTGAGGAGCACGCCGTCTCATCCAGTGGAATACCGGCGCTGGTGGTGCGAACCGGGGGTTCCGATCGCACGCTGCGGGCGGGGCGCAGCTACCGGCTTGGCCGCGATCCGCAGTCGGACATCGTGGTGGATGAGCCGAGGATCTCCTGGCTGCACGCGATCCTGCGGGTCGAGGGTGACCGGTGGCTGCTTGAGGACGTGGGCAGCACCAACGGGACATTCGTCGGCCCGGAACTGGTGGAGCGGGTCGAGATCACCGGCCCCTGCCAGGTCCGGCTTGGCCACCCGGAGAGCGGCCCGGTCATATCCTGCTCGATCGCGGCTGCGCCGGACGGCCAGACCACGCTGAGAGCATCCGCCGGGGTGCTCCAGCCAACGCAGCAATCAGCAATGGGCGAACGCCGACCTACTGCGGTTATGCGGTTGCCGGCGAAGGTGCTGCGGATTGGCCGGGCTGATGACAACGATGTGGTGGTTTCTGATCTGAGTGTGTCTCGTCATCATGCTGAGCTGCGGAGGGCGGCTGGGGGCGGGTACGAGATTGTGGATCTGGCCAGTTATAACGGGACGTTTGTTAATGGTCAGCGGGTGGTGTCGGCGGGGGTTTCGGAGAGTGATGTCATCGGGGTGGGGCTGGCGGCGTTCCGGCTGGTCGGGGATGAGCTGCAGCAGTTCATCGATACGGGTGATATCTCGCTGGATGCGCGGGGGCTGACGGTGCGGCTGCCGGGGGGGAAGGTGATTTTGGATGATGTGAGTTTTCCGCTGGGGGAGCGGTGCCTGCTGGGGGTGATCGGGCCGAGCGGGGCGGGGAAGTCGACGTTGCTGGGGGCGCTGACGGGGATGCGGCCGGCGACGGGGGGGTCGGTGCTGTATGACGGTCGTGATCTGTATGCGGATTACGCGGAGCTGCGGCATCGGATCGGGCTGGTGCCGCAGGAGAATATTTTGCATACGCAGCTGTCGGCGCGGCGGGCGCTGGGGTTCGCGGCGGAGCTGCGGTTCCCGCGGGATACCAGTGCGGAGGAGCGGGAGCGGCGGATCGGTGAGGTGCTGGGTGAGCTGTCGCTGACGGCGCATGCGGGGACGCGGGCGTCGGCGTTGTCGGGTGGTCAGCAGAAGCGGGTGAATGTGGCTCTGGAGCTGCTGACCAAGCCGTCGCTGCTGTTCCTGGATGAGCCGACGTCGGGTCTGGATCCTGGCCTGGATATGTCGGTGATGGAGATGATGTCCGGTCTGGCCCGGGATGGGCGGACGGTCATCGTGGTGACGCACAGTGTGGCGAATCTTGATATCTGCGACCGGCTGCTGGTGCTGGTGCCTGGTGGGAAGGTGGCGTATTTCGGTCCGCCCGCTGATGGGCTGCGGCATTTCGGCCAGCCTGGCTGGGCGCAGGTGTTCCGGGCGTTCGAGGCTGAGCCGGGCCGGGACTGGGCCGGGGAGTACCGGGCCTCGGCGTATCACGCCCGGTACGTCACGGCAGCGGTCCAGGCCGACCAGGCAGCCGGCGCGGCCGTCCGGAAGGCCCCGCCGCCGCCGAGGTCCCAGAATCGGCTGGCCCAGCTGTCCACCCTGGTCCGGCGCTACGTGGCGGTCATCGCGTCCGATCGGAATTATGTAGCCGTGATCGCGTTTCTGCCGATCATTCTCGGTGCCCTGAACCGGGTGATCCCTGACCCTAGCCGGGCTGCCGCCGTTACCACCCCCACGCTGGCCAGCCGTGCCCAGGTCGGCAAGTATTACCCGACCGCTCCTAACCTCACCATCATCCCGAACGGGGTGGACATGCAACCGTTCGTCGGCGTTGAAAAGGACGCGGTGACCGCCGCCAGGGATCGGTACCAGTCATCCTGGCAGTCGGCGCGCACCGGCCGCACAAGAACTACGACGTGCTGGTCAGGGCTATGCGTCAGGTGCCTTCCTCGGTGTCGCTGGTGATCGTGGGCTATCTCGATCCCAATTTCCGCGAGCGGATTCCCCGGCTCATCACCGAGCTCGGCCTGCAGTCGCGGGTGCACCTTGTGCCGTCGGTGGACGACGAGTTGCTGCCCGCGGTTTACCGCGCCGCGTCGGTGTTCGCGCTGCCGTCGCTGGCCGAAGGGTTCGGCCTGCCGGTCCTTGAGGCAATGGCCGTTGGTACTCCGGTAGTGGCGAGCGCGATCCCGGTGCTTGAGGAAGTCTGCTCCGCCGCCGCGACGCTGGTGCCAGCTCGTGATCCAGCCGCCTGGGCGTCAGCGCTGACCGCGGCGCTCGAGAACAAATCGTCGGTCGCGGCCTTGGTCGCGGTAGGTGCCGAGGTGGCGGCCGCTGCGACGTGGGATCGCGGCGGGCTGGCGCTCCGTGAGCTGCTGACCTGCGTGGCACGGGGCGAGGCGTAGTCAGCCGACCCGGCGGCCGCGTCTGGGCCGAGCCAAGCATGCCACGCGGCCAGGCCGGATCCCGGTGTCCTGCGCGTCCGCTGGTCCGGGTTCAGCTCGCCCGCCACCGGACGGGCCCAGGCTCCCAGCGGAAGGCCACCGCGATGACGGCCGCTGCCGCCGCGCTCCATCCGAGTACAGCCAGTAGCCCGGTGGTCGGCATCGGCCACGACCGGGTGGCCGGGTTGAACGCGGCTTCCATCGCCCGGGCGACGGGCGCGACCGGGAGCACTGAGGCCACATTGTGCAGCCAGTGGGGTGCGTGGACTGAGGAGAAGAACACATCGGAGACGAACGCGAGCGGCAGCATCGTGCCGAACGCCATGGGGAGCGCGGTGTCGGTCTTGGGGATCACTACGGTAACTGCGGCGCCGAGCAGGAAGAAGCACCCGATGCCCAGGCCGAACGCCCCGGTGAAGTAACCGAATTCCCGCCAGATGATAGTTACGTGGAAGAACACAACGCCGGTGGCGATGATGATTCCGGTGGAGACGGTGGCCGTCACCACCGCGGTACCTGACCGGCCTGCGAGGTAGGTCCAGGCGGGTAGGGGCGTGCCGCGCAGCCGCTTGAGGATCCCCTCCTCGCGGGCCAGCACGATGCTGGTGATCGTTGTGACGTAGCAGGCGTTGAGCAGGCAGAACGCGCTGATCGCCGGGGTGAGGAACTGCGCGTAATGTTGCTTGCCCCACACGCTTGCCGCGTTGCCTGGGGTGATGACGTTCAGGCTGACCAGCATCAGCAGGGGAACCACGAGCGTGAGGAAGAATCCGAGCGGGCTGCGCACCAACAGCGTCAGCTGATACCGGACCTGGCCTGCGGCGAGCGGGAGCACTAGCCGGGATCGGCGGGCGGGGTTATCGGCCACTGCCGTCTCCGGCCGTGGTCTCGTCGGTAATCCGCAGGTAGGCGTCCTCTAGGGACGGATGGACCACGTTCAGCGCTTCCAGCTCCGCGCCGTGCTCGACCGCCCAGCCGGTCAGCGCGAGCAGCACACGGGTGGGCTGGTCGGTGCGCATGATGATCTCGCCGTCATGACGCTCAGGCTCGTCCCACGGTCCTGCCGGGAGCTTTTCGTCGGCCAGCGCGGCGGGCAGCCGGAAGCTGATCACCGTGCCGGCCGTGTCGCGCCCGCCCAGCGCGTCCGGTGTCGATTCCTCGACCAGCCGGCCGCGGCGCATGACCCCGACCCGGTCGGCCAGGTGTTGCACCTCGTCGAGGTAGTGCGAGGTAAGCAACACGGTTGTGCCCGAGCGGCGCAGGCCGGCGATCATCTCCCACGCGTCCCGGCGCGCGTTCGGGTCGAAGCCGGTGGTCGGCTCATCTAGGAATAGCAGGTCCGGGTCGCCGACCAGGGCGAGCGCCAGGTCGAGCCTGCGTAGCTGGCCACCGGACAGTGTCCGCACCCTGGCCCGGCGCTTGCTGGTGAGGCCGACCTGTTCGATCGTCTCCGCCACGTCTCGCGGCCGGGCGTAGAAGCTGGCGTATAGCGCGACGATCTCCCGTACGGTCAGCTCGGCGTCGATGCCGCCGGACTGCAGCACGATGCCAATGCGCTCGCGGAAGCGGCGTCCGCCCGTAGCTGGGTCGAACCCGAGCACCCGGACCGAGCCAGAGGTCCGCTTACGGTGCCCTTCGAGTATCTCCACGGTGGTGGTCTTGCCTGCGCCGTTCGGCCCGAGCAGTGCGTAAATCTCACCGTGCCCCACCCGGAAGCTCACGCCTTCCACTGCACGGAGCCGACCGTAGTCCTTGCGGAGGCCCGTTACGACTATGGCAGGCGGTTGGTCATCCATGACGGGATCGTCGGCCGATACTCGGCCATTTCCCAGAGGCCTAAGTCCCTTGATCAGGCCTGCGGCGCCCGTGGCCCGGATGGTCACCGGCACGCCGGCAGGTGCCGTCGCAGCGGACGCGGAGTGGCTGAGGACGGTGCTGGAGCGGGCCAGCCGCGGCTTCGGTTCCTGGGCGGAGATCCAGCCGGATGGCTTGTTGGTCCTCCGTGCGGGGCGCGTCATGAATCGGGAATCAGCTGCTGCGCACCTGGTCCCGGCGGCCCGTTTGGCTGGGGTGCAGCCGGGCGTGCAGCATGACGAGCCGCAGCTCATCGGTGGTCACCATGCCGACCACCTGGCGGTCTTCGATGACGATCGCGAGCACCTGGCCGCGCAGCGGCGGCCGGCCCAGTAGCGAGCTGGCTGCCGCGCCTGGGTCAGCGACGTAAGCCGGCGGCACTGGTGTGGCGACCTGGCCGAGCCGTGTGGACGCGCGAGCGGCTGGCGGGATGCGGGCCAGCGCTTCGGTTGAGACGAACCCGGCGAGCTCGCCGTCGAAGCTGAGCACGGGATAGACGGTCTGGCGTGAGGAGAGGACAGTCTGGCTGATGAAGTAGGTGACGTCATTCCATGCGGCGCCGGTATCCGGATGGGAGAGCATGATGTCGCGCACGTGTAGCCCGGCAAGCGCGCCCCGGACCAGATCCGATTGCTGTTCCGCGCGGGCCATGGCGACAAGGAACCAACCGATCAACACGAGCCACAAGCCCGCGATATCCGCCAGGGCGAACAGCTCGAGCAGGCCGATCAGGCTGATGCCGACGCCGATGACCTGCCCGGAACGGGCCGCTGCCTGGCTTGCCCGCTGCCGGTCGCCATAGCGCTTCCATAGCAGCGCGCGCAGGATCCGCCCGCCGTCCAGAGGCGTACCAGGCAGCAGGTTGAAGACGGCCAGTACCACGTTCATCAGTGAGAGCCAGGCCAGGACATCCGTGAACACTGCCGGCCCATGCGCGGAGCGGGCCAGGACCGCGACGCAGCCGAAGAGAATCCCGGCGGCGAAGCTCGTTGCCGGGCCCGCGATGGCTATCTGCAGATCGGCCTTTGCGGTCGGCGGGTCCCCTTCGAGCTCAGCGATCCCGCCGAGCATCCACATGGTGATCGAGCGCACCTGAATACCCCAGTGCCTAGCCACGATCGCGTGCGCGATCTCGTGGGCCGCCAAGGCCGCGACGAACAGAACCGAGCCGACCACGGCAACAGTCCAGTACACGCCGGCGGACTGGTGCGGGATGACCGCTGGCAGCACGCTGACAGCCAGGGTGTCGACGATCAGGACGACGATCACCACGACAGTCCAGTGCATTCCGACCGGGATGCCGGCTATCCGCCCGAGCCGAATGCTCTGCCTCATCTGCCGATCGCCTTTCATTACGTCTCAGATTCCAGTCTGTGCGAGGAAGTTCTCCCCGGCCAGGGGCGTGATTCCTGGCCTCGCGGGACCTAAGGCCTCTTACGGCTGTCCGGTGCCGGGGTAGCGGCTGTCGATGGTGTGGATGATCCGGTGCCGGGCTCGTTCCAGCTCAGCCGCCTGGCGGAAGCTGAGGTCCCGTTCGATGGCAGCGAGGTCGGTGCCGAGCCTGAAGTCCGCGAGGGTGCCGGTGACCCAGCGGGAGAAGTCACCGCGAGACAGGTGATAGCCGAGGACGGCCGGGTCGCAGTGCCGGACGTGGCGGCTGAACTCCTCCAGCGTGGCGGCGGTCTCCGGCTCGCCGTCCTGTGCCCGGAAATAGAAGCGGCGGTGCGGTGACAGGTCGGTGACGGCGTACTTGTGCTGGTGCCGCACATGCGGGCTGACTCGGGCGGCGGCGGTGAACGGGCGCGGCGGCTGACGGCCGACGGAAACAGTGGCGCGCGGGCCAGCCATGGGCGCGTTGTGCTCGGCGCTGATCATCGCCGCGGCAGCGAAAGTGAAGTCGACACTGTCGCGGAAGGCTGCCGGCATGACGTCAGGCCGCCAAGTGACCATACAGGTGCCGGGCTCGGCAATTCCGGAATGCGGCGGCTGCGCCGCATCGTCTTGGAGCCAGGCGTGCGCCTCGTCGATGATCACCCAGTGCGGGATGCCGTGCTCGGCGCGCTCGGCGGCGATGCTGGCTGGCAGTCGGCGCAGGTAGCCGGATTTCTCTGCCGTGGTCAGACCGGACAGGTCGAGCACCAGGCTGGCCCGCCCCGGGCGGGCGATTGCGAGGAGATCGGCAGGGCTGGGCAAGTACGCGGCGGCGTCCACGAGATGCACTCCAGGGCGCTGCGCAAGGCCGACGTGATCCCCTTCTGGGTCGATGATGAGGACGGCATAGCCGGCCTCGATCCATCGTTCGGCCAGCAGCCCGGCCAGGTAACTCTTGCCGGCCCCGGTCTCCCCGGCGATCAGCATGCTTCCCTGGGAACCGGGCACCAGCACAGGCTGGCCGTCATCGAAAGCGCCGATCTGGAGCCATCGCCGCCTGGGGCACATCCGCTGCTGGCCTGCGAGGAGCGGCCCGGTAAGCAGTTCGGCTACGCCGGCGCCGTCTCGCGAGTCGAGGCGCAGATCAGCGTGCCCTGCCAGGGATGGCACGGCGTTGGCGACGGCGGCCCCGACCTCGGCGGCCTGCAGCAGCGCCAGGTCGTTTTCCGCGTCGCCGACCGCGATCGTGTTGTGCGCGGACAAGCCGAGCTCATCCAGTGCCGCCACGAGCCCAGTTCCCTTGGTCACGCCGGCCGGAAGGATCATCGCCGCGCCGCGGTTGTGCACTACCTGATGGTCAAGGCCCAGGCCGGTGATCACGTCCGCTGCCGTGGCGGCGTCGCGCCCGGCGAGTGCTACCAGTACCCGGCCGGTAGTTGTGGCCACTCCGCGATCGGCCAGCGCGTGCCTGACCGGCGGACCAATCGGGCTCGCGAGCAAGCGTGCGCTGGCCCCGGTGTGGAGCACGGCGCCGTTTTCCGTGACCAGCGCGTCGAACTCGCTGCCCAACCCCGGGAACGCCGCCTGCAGGTGATCGAAGGTCCGCCCGGTCACCAGGATCATCCGCAGCTCGTGCCTGCTCGCCTTGATGCAGTCCATCGCCACGTCGGCTAGGTGATCATCCTCGGTCAGCGTGCCGTCCAGGTCTAGGGCCACCGCCCGGAAGTACCACATCGTGTACCTTCCACCTTCATCCACCCTGCGGTCAGAGGTCATCGGCCGGACCGCCGTGCTGTCCAGCCCAATCCAGAGGCAAGCCGGGCAGCAAGAGGCTTTGGTCCCGCAGAGCAACTGTCGCTGCCGGACACCGCTGCCGGGTTCTGCCATTTCAGGCTGGCGAGGAGATCGGGGCGGTCAGTCGGTGTCGAACCAGCCCATATCGCCGGTCCGTATCAGGGAGCGGGCAGCCCGGCCACGGCTCGACGCCCGCGCGGCGGGCGAGACCGTGACTGTGACGTGGTCGTTGACAAGGTGCCGTTGCAGCGGCGAAAGTCGGGCCATGTCGCCCGCAGCCGGCGGGCCACGCGCAGCACTTCGCAGGAGCGGGAGTCTATGTGCGGTGTCCCACGCCACCATGAGCGGGTACAGACCGGAGGATCCGTGCTGACTGGCCGCGGCGCAGAGCGGGTGATCAGATGCGGCTGCTGCTGATCGGCGCGCCTGGCGCTGGCAAGGGAACACAGGCCGAGCGGCTCGCCGCGCGGTTTGGCATCGCGCACATCTCCAGCGGCGACCTGCTGCGCCAGCATGTCAGGGATCAGACGTCGCTCGGGCGGACGGTGAAGTCCTACGTCGACAACGGTGACTTGGTGCCAGACGCCGTGGTCATGGACATGCTGCGCAAGCCCGTACTGGCCGCGGCCAGTGGCTATGTCCTTGATGGCTTTCCGCGGACCGTTGAACAAGCCAAGGCGTCCTATGCCGTGGTCCAGCCGCTCGGGGCGCAGGTGCAGGCCGCGATCCACCTCGACGTCCCGCGTGAGGAACTGATACGCCGGCTGCTGGCCCGCGGTCGAGGCGCAGAGGACGCCGAAGCTGTTGTCGAGCACCGGTTGCAGGTGTACCTGGAAAAGACTGTGCCCCTGCTCGAGTACTACGCGGGCCGGGAGTGGCTCTTCACCGTCGATGGTGCCCGGCCCGCGGATGCCGTTCACGAGGACATCGTGGAGCGTATCCAGAAGCTTGCCGCCTTCACCGCCTGAGGCAGCCGCCCAGCCGTCGGTGATCACGGCGATCACCGCTGCAGCCAGGGCACCGAGATAGCTGGATGCGCAGATCATCGGGAAGAAGTGTGGTGTGCAGGAAGAACAACTCGCTGTCTGCGGTCTGAATCCGCACGAAGGTCTTGATCCGCACATTGGCGTACGGCACCAACGCTCCGGTGAGTCCGAACGCCGCGGTGACCAGGGCCTGCTGGCCCGGAGACCACTTTCTGACCAGGCCCGCGCCGTATCGGCCTCGATTCGCCGTACGCGCTGATCGATGGCCACCGCCAACCACATATTAGGCCTGATGTCCCTGCGGGGGACGCCGTGCGGCCTGGATCATCATTAGGTCGCAGCGCCATCGGCTGGATAGCTAAGCCGGTCACGAACCGCGACGACGCCCTGGACGTGCCGCACTGCCTCGAGGATGGCCCGGCCTTCATGATCGCTGCCTAGGCGGCCGGTCATGGTCACAATGCCATCGCGGACTGTGACGTCGAAGCCATGCGGGACGGTCAGCAAGATGTCAGGCAGCACTTGCTGGACTACCTCGCGGCGGATCTGCTCGTCCGGCCGGTCGAAGACACTCAGCACGTCGACCCTGCTGACGATCCCCACCAGGTGCCCGGCTGCGTTCACCACGGGCAGCCTCTTGACCCGGCGGTCATACATGCGTCGGGCGGCGTCTTCCACCGCAGCGTCCGGCCCGATCGTGACCGCGGGCTCGGTCATCAGGTCGCCCGCGGTGATCCCTGCCGCCTTGTCCTCCTCCCGCAGGTGCCGCAGGGCGGCGAGCAGACTCGTGCCGTCAGCCTTGACGGCTTCCTTGACCAGCAGATCTGCCTCGGACACGACTCCGATAACTCGTCCGGCATCGTCCACGACCGGAAAGGCGCTGATCCGGGAGCTTCGGAGCATGGCGGCCATGTCCTTGAACGATGCGTCTTTGCGGACCGCCACCACACGCGTTGTCATGACATCCCTGACCCTGGAGCTCATCCGCTCACCTCCGACGGCCAGCGGTGCTGCTGTGCTCAGCGCGGTTCCGACCCGCATGGCAGGGGTCGCTGCGGTAAGGGTACCGCCGCCTTGAGCGTGCTGCCGGGTCGGCAGTCCACCGTAATCAGGGACTTTGTTCCCTATTCTGCCCAGTCCGGCGACTCCATCATGGGCCTCAGAGCTCATCCGTATTCAGCTGAGAGCTGGGATCCGGACCAGGGCGCAGCTGCGGACCCGTGTGTGGAAGGACCTCCAGATGAACCCCCGGCGTGCATTAGTCCTGGTTGTTGCGGCCGCCCTGCTGGGATCGGCCCCGGTTCCGTTCCTAGCCCAGTCGGCGCGCGCTGCCACCAGCACGGCCGCCGTGTCGGCAAGCCTTTGCAGGTCGTCCTCGCATCCGGCGCTCGCGGCCAAGCTCGCCAGTGATATCCGAGCTGCGCTGCGCGGGCGGGTTTCGACGGTTGCGTTGCAGGTCGACGATCCCGACAAGAGGCTTGGGTGCTGGCTCAACATCTCTCAGCAATTCGACGCGGCCAGCGTCGTGAAAGTGACCATCCTCGGCGCGCTGCTCCGCAAGGCGCTTGACCAGTTCAGGTACCTGACCGATACCGAGGCCGCCGAGGCTCGCGCGATGATCACCAGGTCGGATAACGGTGCCGCATCTGCGCTCTGGGCCAAGCTCGGGCGAAGCTACCTTCAGCATTTCCTGAATCTGGCCGGAATGAGGCAGACGCTGCTTGGGCCAGGCGGCTACTGGGGCCTGACCCGGATCACTGCGCACGACGAAGTGCTCCTGCTACGGCTGCTGCTCTACTCGAATTCGGTGCTCGACACCCCCTCGCGCGCCTACGCACTCAGCCTGATGGCGCAGGTCATTCCTTCGCAGCGCTGGGGTGTCCCGGCCGGGGCGCCGACCAGTCTCACCGTGCACGTGAAGAACGGCTGGCTGCCCCGTGCCACACATGGCTGGCGCATTCACAGCATCGGCTGCTTCACCGGCCCGCGGGGCGGTTACAGCATCGTTGTGCTGACCCAGGACAACCCGACCATGGCGTACGGG
>Ga0116221_1000228_pt1 | contig 40291 bp, 33 predicted proteins | sample Sb_taG_5_FD_88965 | JGI IMG/M metagenome (GOLD analysis project Ga0116221, IMG submission 88965) | Peat soil microbial communities from Weissenstadt, Germany - Sb_50d_8_FC metaG | ecosystem: Environmental > Terrestrial > Soil > Wetlands > Peat | place: Germany: Weissenstadt | collected 2010-09-21 | reverse complement strand
ATGAATTTGGATTCGATGCGGATGATTTTGCCGTATTGGCTGATCAGCATGACCTCGGCGTCTTCGGTGACCTGGGCGATGCCTACGACTTTGCCGTTGCGCTCGGTCGTCTTCACGTTAATTACGCCTTTGCCGCCGCGGTTGGTGAGGCGGTATTCGTCGGCGGCGGTGCGCTTGCCGTATCCGTTTTCGGTGACGGAGAGGATGAGCGAGCCTTTCTTGCCGACGTCTTCGACTTCGTCCGTCGAATCGGCCGGATCTTTCGCGGGAACGGGCGGCAACACAGCGTCTGGCTTGACCGTGGTGGCCATGCCGACGATGTAATCTTTTTCGCCGAGGTTCATGCCGCGCACTCCGGTGGCATTGCGGCCCATGGAGCGGACGTCGGTCTCTTCGAAGCGGATGGCCTGGCCGTCGTGCGAAGCCAGGAAAACGATCTGCACCCCGTCGGTCAGGCGGGCGGCTACCAGCTCGTCGCCCTTTTCGATGTTGATGGCGATAATGCCTCCGGCGCGGACGTGGGAGAAATCTTTCAGGTCGGTCTTTTTGACCGTGCCGTTGCGGGTGGCAAAGAAAACGTACTTGTTTTCTTCTTCGAGATTGCGGACGGCGAGAATGGTACGAACCGTCTCGCCGGGTTGCAACGCGAGCAGGCTGCCTACGTGTTTGCCCTTGCCGGCTGCGCCCACGTCAGGGATTTCGTACACCTTCAGCCAGTAGACGCGTCCGGTGTTGGTGAAGATAAGAAGGAACGCGTGCGTGGAGGCGATGAAGAGATGTTCGACGAAATCCTCGTCGCGTGTCTTCATGCCCATGCGGCCCTGGCCTCCGCGGCGCTGATTGCGGTAGGTGGAAATCGCAGTCCGCTTGAGATAGCCGCTGTGGCTTACGGTGACGGCCATCTGCTCGTCGGCGATCAGGTCTTCGAGTTGAATTTCGGCGGCTTCGTCCTCGATGACGGTGCGGCGCTCGTCGCCGTACAGCTTTTTGACCTCTTCGAGTTCTTTGATGATCACGCCGCGGAGTTTCTTTTCCGAGCCTAAGATCGATTCGAAGTCAGTGATGTTGTCGCGAGTGGATTTCAGCTCTTTGTTGATTTCGTCGATCGAGAGCCGGGTCAAGCGATGCAATTGCAATTCGAGGATGGCGTCGGCTTGAATGCCGGTGAACGGCTTTTCGGGATCGAGCTTCGGCGCGCGGCCGGTGGTGTTGATGTCGATCTTCTTGCCGCCAAAGTAGGCGATCAGGTTTTCGCGAGCATCGGCGCGGTTGGCGCTGGCTCGAATGATGGTGATGACGTTGTCCAAGTGATCGAGCGCGGTGAGGTAGCCTTCGAGAATGTGTTCGCGGTCTTTCGCTTTCCGCAAAAGATAAGCAGTGCGCCGCCGAACCACATCCACGCGGTGATCGATAAAAAGCTGAATGGCTTGAATCAGCCCCAGTTCTTTCGGCTGGCCGTTCACCACGGCCAGGAAGATCATGGAAAAACCTTCCTGCATCGAGGTGTGCTTGAAAAGCTGATTGAGCACGATCTGAGGCTCGCCGCCGCGCTTCAGTTCAACCACGATGCGCATCCCGTCCCGGTCACTCTCATCGCGGATATCGCTTATGTCGTCGATGATCTTGTCGTTTACGAGCTGGGCCATTCTTTCGATCAGGCGGGCTTTGTTTACCTGATAGGGAATTTCGGTGACGACGATGGCCTGGCGGTCTTTGTTGAAGGTTTCGATGGCGGCTTTGGCGCGCATCATGAAACGGCCGCGGCCGTGCTTGTAGGCTTCGAGGATTCCGCTTTTGCCGTGGATGATTCCGGCGGTGGGGAAGTCCGGGCCTTTTACGATTTGCAGAATCTCGGCTAGCTGCGTCGCGGGATTGTTCACCAGCGTAATGGTTGCATCGACAATTTCGGTGAGGTTGTGCGGCGGAATTTTCGTGGCCATGCCTACGGCGATTCCGTCGGAGCCGTTGACCAATAAATTCGGAATGCGCGTTGGGAGAACATCGGGTTCGATTTCGTTGCCGTCGTAGTTGGGGCGGAAATCGACTGTTTCTTTATCTAGGTCTTCGAGCAGAGCGGATGCTACGCGCGTTAATCGCGCTTCAGTGTATCGGTCGGCTGCGGGCGGATCTCCGTCGACCGAACCGAAGTTGCCTTGTCCATCAACCAACGGATACCGCATAGCGAACGGCTGTGCCAAACGCACCAAGGCGTCGTAGACCGCGAGATTGCCATGCGGATGATATTTGCCCATGACTTCGCCGACGATTCTGGCGCACTTTCGGGTCGAGCGATTGGGCGCGAGGCCCATCTGCTGCATGGTGTAGAGAATGCGGCGATGCACGGGCTTCAATCCGTCGCGAACGTCGGGCAGCGCGCGGCCAATAATCACCGACATCGAATAGTCGAGGTACGACCGGCGCATCTCTTCTTCAATATTTACCGGTTGAATGTTCAGCGCGCCGGGATTGCCGCCTTCGCCGGGAGGTGGTGGGGTTAACGGTAGTTCGGGATTTTCGTCGTCGGGCATAAGGAAGCTCTTGGCTCCTGGCTTCTAGCTCTCGGCTCTCAGCTGTCAGTCAAATATTCTTTCAGGTGATCGTGGGGCGCTCGCTTCCGCCCACTCGGCCCCAGTGTAAATTATTGCATCTAAAGCAGCTTATCAGTCTATTGGATAGACACGATTATAGCATATGAGAGACGTTTTTCGGGCCTTGCGGGGGTTGCCGTTGGAGGTCCGGTTTGCCGGGAATCAAACACCATGATTGCGCCGCACCCAAGACGGAAAGGCCGGCACAAATTAGCATGATCCACCGAAAACCGTAAACAAAGGCATCGTTAACGGAAGCCTTGATTTCTGACGCCGTATTGCGATCAACACCCGGCGGGATTTCGAGAGCGGCAAGTTTGACGTAGCTCGATTGAATGTCATTCCTCTGCTCGGCTGGTATGGGCAGGCGCGCCAGGCTGCGATCGAGCTGGGCGCTGAACGAACGAACCATCACGATTCCCAGAACTGCAACTGCGAGCAAGCCTGCGATACGCGCGACGGCGTTGTTAATCCCGGAGGCGGTCCCGGCGCGATCCTGGTCGACCGCTTCCATGACAACGGTGGTGAGTGGGGCGACGCTGATGGTCATGCCAAAACCGAGCACGATAAACGCAGGGAAGAAAGTGCTCCAGTAGCTGCCGCCGACAGAGGGCACGGCAAAGAGAATGAATCCGACGGCTGTGATCAGAGGGCCGACGATGAGCGGGAGTCTCGCTCCGTAACGAGCGACCAAGCCTCCGGACCAGCGAGACAAGAAAGACATGAGCAAGATGAAGGGAAGTGTGGCAGCGCCGGTTACGGTTGCGGAATAGCCCTGTACTTGAATGAGGTCCAAGGGAAACAGGAAGAAAAAGATTCCTACGGCGGCATAAAGGAATAGCGTCAGAAGATTCGCGCCGCTGAAAGGCCGCGACTTGAATAACTGCAAGGGAACCATGGGTTCCGCGACCCGGGCCTCAACAAAAAAGAAAGCGATCAAACACGCGACGCCGATGGCGAACGGTCCGAAGACAAAAGGGTCTCTCCAGCCGAGGCGAGCCGATTCAATGAGACCGTAAACCAATCCACCCAGAGCGACAGTGATGATGGCGGCTCCCAGCCAATCCACGCGCTTCTCCGTCGTGCTCTCGCTCTCGGGAACATGCTTCAGTGAAATGGAGATCACCGCGGCGGCGAATGGCAGGTTGATGAAGAATGCCCATCGCCAGGACGCATGCTGGATGAGCCAACCGCCGAGAACTGGACCAGCAGCGGTAGTGATTGCAGTAGCACCGGACCAGGTGCCGATAGCTCGACCGCGCTCCTTTTCGTCGAATGCCGCGCTGATCAGAGACAGGCTCCCCGGCACCAGGAACGCGGCTCCCAGCCCTTGAATCGAGCGAGCGATGATCAGTTGATGAATGCTTGGGGCCAGCCCGCACCACGCGGACGCCGCGGCGAAGACTGTGACGCCCATCAGGAAAGCGCGGCGTCGTCCGAATAGATCGCCCATAGAACCGCCGACGAGAATGAGCGCTCCGAGGAACAGGGCATAGGACTCAACTACCCACTGAACATCAATTACCGTCGCACCCAGGCTGGATTGGAGAGCGGGCAGTGCGACATTCACTACCGTGCTATCGATGAAGGCCATGCTGGAGCCGAGAATCGCGGCGGTCAGAATCCAGATTCCCGCTTGAGGTGCGCCAGAGGCAGTCATCGACCGGGATTGGATCGCGAGTTCGTCGCAAGGCGATTTCATCATCGCTATGATGATCGGAGTATTGCGAGAGGTTTGCAAGATTGTTGCGAGGGGCGGGGAAAGAGACGTTGCAAGAACGTCTCTACAGCACACTTACGGTCGGGTGATGACTTCGTTCGGCGCTGATGGGAGTGTGAACTTAACGCCCTTGTCACGATTGGCTTGCATCGTCGCGGGGATATTGAGGGCGGAGAGCTGAATATTCTTGGTCCAATGGCCGCTCTGCCAGTAGTCTCCGCTGGCATAGATCGTGCTGCCTACAATCGCATACTCGGGCACCTGCTCGCGATGGCCATCGCGAAAGATCAGCACAGTGGGTGGGAGTTCAGGTGTAGCGTGACGGCTGCCCGCTCCGGCTTCGACGTAGTCCGAAGGAGCAGTCACTCCTCGGTCGGCGGACTGCTGACCGACGATGCGCACGTAGCGATTCCCCTGCAGCTCGATCATTAACGGTTCGGATTTTGGTTCTGGAGGCTCGGCAACAGTTGGGGGCTGCACGACCACAAACTGAGGTGGGGCGGTCACGGGTGCAACTGCATAGTCCGCATAAAACGGATCGCCGAGGAAAATGGCATCGCGACCGAAAGAACGGGAACGCGGCGGTCCGCTAAAGGAGACGCCGACATTCCGCGCAAAGCCGGGGCCACGCATCTGCGCGTTTGAGATAGGCGCGAAAATCGCGGCTCCCAGCAGCACGATCATCAGCGGCGCGCGCATAGGCTAGTTCGCTTCAGCAGGAGACGGGACTTGGAAATCGATGCCGCGGTCGTCATTCTGCTTCGCCGTAGCGGTCAGGTCCAGATCGGCGAGAGCAATCTTCTGATGATGTCCGCCGGTCAAATCGTACAGCGTGCTGCCAACGATCGCATAGTTCGCAACCTCGAGCTGGTGACCGTCTTTGAATACCAGTATGGTCTGAGGCTGATCGGAGGACGGGTCGGCTTCGGACTGTGCGCCCGAATCAGGCTGCGAACTGGTTGCCCGGCTGGAATACGGCGCGGGAGCTGGCGCAGGGGCTGTCCCGGGACCACGCCGGTCAAATACTGTGGGACCGCCGTTGTATTGATCATCGGGCGCGTTGTCGGCCACGTCATTTCCGGAGTCGTAATAGCCGTAATATGGCACGCCGTAAACTCCACCCCACGGCAACGTTCCGTTGCGGCGATGGGGGTGAGGATTGTGCGGCTGATTGGGAGCTGCCGTAACTCCCCTGAAGCAGCAAGTGGGAGAAGCGGGCGTGTAGCCGCGTGGCCCTAGAGAAGTGACGCTCGGCGCTACTCCGTTGACTTGGCGGCCACCAAATCCTGGCGAAGTCACTGACGCAGGCATGCCGTTGACCTGGGCGGTCGCCGGAGTACTCAGCATCAAAGCGATAAAACCGAGCACGAACAGCGTCAACGCAAGATCGGCCCCGGTAGCTCGATTCAGCCTTCGCACCGAGAAATCATACTCCAGTTTTTGAGGCATGGCGCACTCCCCCTGTAAATATTAGAACATAGGAGTGCGGACTTAGTTGCGTACCTAAAGAGAATTACTTTCGTGCCAGGGCGAAGCGATTGGCCGCGCTAAGTAGTTGAAAATCCGGGATCTGAAACCGACTTCTGGCCCGGAGCAGCTTTCGGTTTGCCCGTGACACGACCAGAATCTGGACGATCCTCTCCTCAGTCGTGGGTGCTATGGCCTGGTTACATCAGTTATCGCTGACACCCCGACGTGTTGCGACCGGTTGGGAAACCTTGGAGTTGAAATCTGGGTGAAGCATCTTCAGGTCGGGGCGTTTGGAAGGCGGGCCTGGCTGCTCCGAACTACGTTTCAGGCGGAAGGCGTAGACATTGCCGTCGATTGAACCGACATAAACCATCCCGTTCGCCACGGCGGGCGACGAGATTACTCAGTTTCCGGTGGGATAGGCACACAGCTCAACGCCGGTGCGGGCGTTCAGCGCGTACAGGTTGTAGTCATCCGAGCCGAAATAAACCAAGCCATTCGCCACGGCGGGCGAGGAGTACACGGCGCTGCCGGTGCTGTAGCTCCACAGCATGGCGCCGCTATGTTGGTGACTACGAGCGCCTTGTCTTTTGTGTCAAAAAAATGTCCACGCCCACGTTCGACTTGAATCCTTTTCCCGAAACCAGGATCCTGCTCGTCGGCGGTCCAGATTTCTTGGAGAGAGTGATGGAAGGCGTGGCGCTGGCCATACCACAGAGCAGCAACCACGCAAGGAGCAAGAAGACATGCGAGGCGATTGGCTGAGAGCGTTCCCGAGGGTCGGACATATTCCCCCCTTCGTTCAAGCCGCGATTGGGTTTCCCGCCAGAGGCAGCGCACTTGAAACGTGCGGACAATCTTGTTCCTATTCCCCTGGTTTGTCAATTGGCGTAACATCGCCATCACACTGACAATGGCAGAATCAGCTCCGCCGGGGTGGTTGGTCGGCCAACCGGAAGCTATCCAGGAACGGAGTTCTGGGAAGTCGGTGCGCCCCATTGGATCGAAGCGGGTTGCTCTCTAACTTCATACGCTATAGCGGCCGGCCCACGCGCGCGAGTTCCGCGAGATTCCAAAGGGCGTTCGCCAATAAAAGTCCGCAGACGCATGCCGCGACCAGTTCGCGTTGTTGAGTCTCAAGCAGGTCGGCGGCGATTCCGGCGACAAACACAAACAGGAATGGAGTTGCCATCAGTTGGAATCCGAATCCCGGATAATGCGGCGTACCGAGGCTGAAAAGAAGGAATAATACCGCGATCATCAAGGGCGCGGTATTGCCGAAATACCTGGGGCGCCGCCAGGCGAAGTATGCGATTAGAGCCGCCGGAAACAGCACCAACAGTGCGGGTCCGCTCTGGCCAATTTGCGCAAGAAGCCGTCCATAGGTTGCGGACATGGTGAACGCTTGCCATGTGATTCCGAAAAAACTTGCGTGGCGCAGGCCCTGCCAGAAAACAGCCGGACGGAACAGATAAGACGCGAACAAGAGCACGAATGCGACTGCGCATGCCGCCGCCCAGATTGCAACTGCCGCGAGCCGCCGGGTCGGCGCTAGATAGAGCATGAACCCAAGGGCGACGGGAAGGAGGACGACCAGCGGGAACTGAGAGCCGATGGCTAACGCCAATGAAAGGCCCAGCAGTAGAATCCGGCGCCGGTTCCACACGATAACCTCGCGCGGAGCATACAAAGTGTGGGCCACCGCAATGGCAGTGAAGATTGCGCCGAACGCGCCCCATGCGGCGCCCATCTCCGGTTGCGCGGAATACAGAGTGCTGCTGCGAAGAACGGCAGGGGAGAAGCAGTAGAGCGACAGCGCGATGTAGCCGCCGGCGTTTCCGTAGAGTCTGCGCGATACGTACCACAGCGACGCGCCCAGCAGCACGCCAAAGATCAAATAAGGCGCTCGCGCCAGCCATCCCCAGTAGTGGAAAGATCCGGATTCCGATGTGCCGGTCCAGCCCAGCAGCGGGGTTGACGCAAGCAGATACCACAGCGGCGAGTGATTGGGATCGTAGCCGTCGTTGTGATCGATTTCGGGCGGAGTCGGGGTTCCGGCCTCCAGGCGCTCTACGGACGGCGTTCCGGCAACCGATTGCCCGCTCCACTGCTGCAACCCTTCCACCACACGGAAGAGATGGGAAGAGTCGATTTCCGATGGCTGTGTGCCGCGAGCTAACAACCATCCACATTGTGCCAGGAACGCGAGCAGGAGAAATCCGGCAAGCACTTGCGGGCGGCCAAAGCGTTCGCGTGTGAGAAATTTCGCCATGAAGGGACGGCGAGTGTTTTACCATGTTCGGGGTCGATTGGGGAAACTTCCGTCGGGCCGACGAGCTACCGTCAGCACGATCTGGCATGGGAGCATACCTAGGGACGAACAGACCTGGGACCTGGCAGAATCATTTCCGATGTTTTGTTCGCGCGCGGATCCAATCCGCCAGAGCTTTTTCGCTCAGGTTCCCGGCGGCTAAACCCAGAATGGTTTTGACGGCATCAGCTTCATCAACTTCGAAATCAAATCCGTTCAATTCGAGAAAAAGCCCGATGGCGAGAAAGCCAGCTCGTTTGTTTCCGTCGCTGAAAGGATGACCGCGAACAAGCCCGAATCCGTATGCCGCAGCCAGTCGCGCCGCATCCGCGCTGCGTTCGTACGCGTAGACATTCCTGGGACGCGCCAGCGCTGACTGGAGCGCCGCTTCGTCCCGCAAGCCCCACAGTCCACCATGTTCAGCGAGACTCTCAGCGTGGAGTAGCACGAGAGCACGCTGGTCCAACCAACGCGGCTTCCTCACTTGGCCAGTGCGCGGAAGACGGTCCTATACTTACTCATAAATCCCCGGCCAAGGTCGAGTTGCTTCTCAACCTCGGGATCGTAGGGAGTGAGTAAATATCCCGCGGGCGTTTCGATGGCGAACAGTGTGTCGTCTTTCTTGGCGCGCAGGCGGACTAACATTTCTTTTGGCAGGACCAGACCAGTGGAGGTGCCCACCGACCTCAGCTTGAGCTTCATGTGATACTCCGATACCCATCTTCATTATAATACGAGTTTACTCCAAGAGGGATGACTCGGACGAGTCGATTCGCGGTTCAGCTATTTACAGCTGATGCTCTCGTAACGAACAGCTGTCGGCCGGCACCATTGTAAGTTCCTCCAGCATTTAAGTTAGACCCGGAGAAAAGCGATTTTGTTCCCGCATCGCCTTTTGACGAAAGAGCGTGATTGCCGGACGGGCGCAGAGGGAATTCGATCTTGTGGCGGAGATTCGGTGAACTGCGCTTGGCTTGGACGGGCGAGGACGCCCGTCCTCCACGATCAGATATCCAAATTCTTCACATCGAGCGCGTTGTCTTCGATGAATTTACGACGGGCTTCTACGTCCTCGCCCATCAGGGTGGTGAAGATGGTTTCGCACTCGGCGATGTCTTCGAGCTTGACTGACAGCAGCGTGCGACGCTCCGGGTCCATGGTGGTTTCCCACAATTGCGGCGCGGTCATTTCGCCCAGGCCTTTGTAGCGCTGCACGATGTAATCCTTGCGGCCTTCGGCGAGAACGTAGTCGAACAGATCGCGGGCGGTGGACTTTTCGACCAGTTGCGGTTCGGGCTTCTTCTTTGCAGCAGTTTTTGCTGGGAGGTCTGGCGCGGCTTTCGTTTCGGCTCCGTCGCCATCCTCGGGCTCTGCGTCGCTCACGGCTTCGCCCTTGCTTATCTTCGCCACGGTCTCGATCACAAAGGGCGGTTCCATGTATTGCTCAATCTGCTTGAACTTCGAAAGCAGCTGGCGGTACTCGGCGGTGGAAGCCAGTTCCCAGTTGATCAGGTGTTCGGCGCCCTGCGAGTTCACGTAGCGCACGGCCCACAAGTTGTGTTCTTCGTCGAAGCGGCTTTCTACTTCCTTGAAGCTGCGCTCCTTTTGCAGCTTTTTGAGTTCCTTTTCCAGCTTCTCGATTTTCTTGGGCGCAGCTTTCTTGTCGCCTTCGAAATCGACTCTCTTGGAAAGGTCGAGTTTGGGGAGAATGTCGGTGACACGTTCATCGCGCAAACGTTTGTCTACTTTGTCGAAGAGTTTGAGATATTCGTCGAGGACGTTCATGAAGCGCGACAAGTTTGCGCCATCGAGCTTGGCGGCGCCTTCGCCATAGCGCACGACCAGACCATCAGAGGCGCGCTTGACCAGAACCTTTACGTATTCACGATCATCTTTGATGTACTGCTGCGACTTGCCTTTCTTGATCGAGTACAACGGCGGCTGCGCAATGAATACGTTGCCGCGTTTGATCAACTCCTGCATGTGGCGGAAAAAAAATGTGAGCAAAAGCGTGCGGATGTGGCTTCCGTCCACGTCGGCATCGGTCATCAGAATAATTTTGCCGTAGCGCAGCTTGCTTGGGTCGAAATCCTCTTTCGAAATGCCGGTGCCGAGCGCCGTAATCATGGCCCTAATCTCTTCGTGCGCCAGCATCTTGTCGTAGCGGGCTTTTTCGACGTTGAGGATTTTGCCCTTCAGCGGCAAGATCGCCTGGAAGCGCCGGTCGCGTCCTTGCTTTGCGGTACCGCCTGCGGATTCGCCTTCGACCAAGAACAGCTCGCAACGCTCAGGTTGCTTCTCCGAGCAGTCTGCCAGTTTGCCGGGCAAACCACCGCCGTCGAGTGCGCCCTTGCGGCGGGTGAGGTCACGGGCTTTTCTTGCAGCTTCGCGGGCGCGGGCAGCGTCGATCGCTTTGTTGATAATCTTTCGTCCGACTGTCGGATTCTGCTCGAGGTACGCGCCCAGGCGTTCGTTCACGAAGGCTTGCACAACGCCCGCAATGTCGGAATTCAGCTTGCCCTTGGTCTGGCCTTCAAACTGGGGCTGCGGTAGCTTCACGCTGATCACGGCGACCAGGCCTTCGCGGACGTCGTCGCCGGTGAGATTCTCTTTTACGTCTTTAAACAGACCCATCTGCTGGCCGGCGTAATTGATGGTGCGGGTCAGTGAGGTGCGAAAACCGGAGAGATGCGTGCCGCCGTCAACCGTGTTGATGTTGTTGGCGAAGCTGAAAACGGTTTCCGAGTAAGCGTCGTTGTATTGCAGACCGATCTCCATGGTCACGCCGTCGCGTTCGGCCTCCATGTAAATCGGTTTGTCGTGCAGCACTTGTTTGCCGCGATTGAGGTGCTTGATGAATTCAGCGATGCCGCCGTTGTATTTGAATTCCGCAGTCTTAGGCTCGCCGGTCTTCGGATCCGTGGTGCGCTCGTCGGTGAGCGTAATCAACAATCCCTTGTTCAGGAACGCAAGCTCGCGCAGGCGTTGCGCCAGTGTATCGAAGTTATATTCGGTAACGGTGAGGATGCTTTTGTCGGGCAGGAAGTGAACTTTGGTTCCGCGCTTCTTAGTTGCGCCCGCTTTTTTAAGCTTGCTGGTTGGCTCGCCCTTGGAGTACGTCTGCTCCCAGGTGAAACCATCGCGCCAGATTTCGAGGTCGAGTTCCTCGCTCAGCGCGTTCACGCAGGAAACGCCGACGCCGTGCAATCCGCCGGAAACTTTGTATGAGGACGCATCGAACTTGCCGCCGGCGTGCAGCGTGGTCATGACCACTTGCGCGGCGGGAATTTTTTCGCCATCGATGTCCATCGAATCGACAGGAATACCACGCCCGTTGTCGATGACCGTGATGGAGTTATCGAGGTGAATGGTGGCTTCGATCTTGTCGGCGTACCCGGCGAGCGCTTCGTCAACAGAATTGTCGACGACTTCATAGACCAGATGATGAAGCCCAATCTCACCGGTCGAGCCGATATACATTGCCGGACGTTTGCGAACGGCTTCCATTCCACCGAGGACTTTGATGGAATCGGCTGTGTAATCGCCGTTGCCGCCGTTGACGGGGTTCGGACCGCCGGCTCGATTTTTGGTATCGACGATGGCCGCGGTATCGATTTCTTTTGTCGCCATTCAACTCCGTGGAGAATGCCGGATTCGAGCTCTGACCGGCGCGCATTTCCTGTGCCCCAAAAATGAGGTCAAATGACTGAAATTATTAACACTTACGGCAGCAGGATTTATAAGAAATTATACCACAGTCTCGCCCATTCTCAGCCCCGGAATCGAGCCGGTAAACCGTGATTCTTGTGCCATTTAGGGAGGGATGTCAGTGCGCGCAACGTGGTCTCGATTCAGGCTCAGCCGCAGGCTCACTTGTGCACCGCGGGCAACGATTTGCCAAAGCTCAAACCTTCAACAAGCTCATCCATTTCGTCGTCGCTGCCGCCGATGAACGTGAACGAAAGGATGTAGGCTTTGTCAATAGCCACCAGCGTGCTCTGGTACATCGTCAAATTGCCGAGCGGTTTGCTGAAATCTCCGCGCACCAGTTCTCTCGTTCCCACGGAGTAATCGTAGGGTTCGTTCACGACTTTCAAACCCTTGGACTTGGTCAACTCGGTGAACGGACCAAAATACTGCTCGGCATTTTGCAGGCCAGGGTATGACGATGTGGGCTCGGCGGCCACTACAACCGCGGAGTTCACCGAATCGCCAGCCGCTTCCGGAGGATGCTCGAACACGGCCAGAAGCAAAATTGATTTCTTGGAGGCGTTGGCATCTGCACTCGAGTCTTCACTCATTTCCCCGGTGCGGTCCACCCAAGCGAAGGGAATCTTGTAGGTGAATCCGAATGTTGAGCTGCGGTAAACGCCGTTAGTGATTGAGCCGGGGTCTGGTGATGAAGGAGTAGTGTGCGACGGCGCGGGCTTCCCGGTTTGCTGCGCCGCTAAAGTGCAGGCCAGCAGAACCACGACAAGAAAGCGCGCGCGTTCGAGGAGGTTCATCTCGTCCAATGTTACAGGAGACGAGGCGAACCTGGACCAGGCGAGCCTAGACGTTGCAAGCAACGTCTCTACGTTATGCCGCCCGGATTATGCCGCCCGGCCGAAGGGAACCGGTTGGGCGCAGTGGGCGCACCTTTTGGCATCGATCGGAATCTCGCTAAGGCATTCCGGGCACTTCTTGGTGGTCGGATCGGCGGGCGCGGGCGCTTTCCTCATACGCGCGACCAGAGCGTTGATGGGTGTGACCACGAAGAAATAGACAGCCGTAGCAACCAGAACGAAAGAGACTCCAGCGTTGATGAAGTCGCCGACGGCGAACATGCTGCCGTTGATGGTGAACTTGATGGCAGAAAAATCGGGCTTACCGACTATCGCCGCGATGAGCGGAGTGAGCAGATCTTTCGTGAAAGCCGAGACCACCGAGGCAAACGCTGCCCCAATCACCACGCCGACTGCCATGTCGATTACATTGCCGCGAAGAATGAATTGCTTGAATCCGCTGAGCATGACGATCCTCCTAAGGTGGCGACCACTTTACGGCGGATGACCGCTTGCGTCAAGCTTGTGGTGCTCCGCGGGACGGGCGAGGAGACCCGTCCTCCACGGTCAAATCCGCATCGGCATGACGATATAGCGGTACTTGTATTCCTCGCCTTCGGCGGGGCGCATTTGTCCGGCGGACTGGGAATCTTTGAATTCGAGTTTCACGTCTCCGCCGCCGGTTGCTTTGAGGAAGTCCAGAAGATATTGTGCGTTGAAGCCAATCTGAATCATGTCGCCGGTGTAGTCGATTTCGAGCGAATCCTCCGACTCGCCGGTTTCGGTGGAGGATGCCGAAAGTTTCAGCTCGCCTTTTTCCAGACGCATCTTGACGGCTCGCGAGCGCTCGTCGGCAAACTGGGCCACGCGTGAAATCGCTGCGCTGAGATCTTCTCCGTGAACAGTGATGCTCTTGTTATTGTCCTTCGGCAACACCGCCTCGAAGTTGGGAAACTGGCCGGTGAGCTGGCGTGAGGTCAGCAGGCGCTGGCCGATGCGGAAAAACAGTGTGGACTCGTCTTTCGCGAATTCAATCTCCTCGACGTCGGTTGAATCGAGCAAGGATTTCAACTCATCCATCGCTTTCTTTGGAACCAGGGTTTTCTGTTCGCCAGAAATGCCTTCAAACTTCCCTCCGCTGCGTTCGATGTGCGACAAGCGGTGTCCGTCGGTGGCGACCATGGTGATCGATTCCGGCTTCAGCACCATTAAGGCGCCGTTCAGCGTGTAGCGCGATTCTTCGCTGGCAATGGCGAAACCGGTTTTAGCGATCATGGACCGCAGAACTTGTGCGGGAATTTTCACTACGCCGGCAGTTGGGAATGTGGGCAGGCTAGGGAAGTTCGAACGCGCCATGCCGACCATCTTTGTGTTTGATCGTCCGCAGCGAATGCTGACCCAGTGATTTTCCAGGAGCTTGATTGTGATATCGGCGTCAGGCAGCAACTTCACATAATCGTGAAGTTTGCGCGCGGGGATGGTGCAGGCGCCTTCTTTCTTTACCTTGATGACGCACGACGTACGCAGACTGAGATCGAGATCGGTAGCGGTGAGCGAGAGCTTGTCGCCCGCGGCTTCAAATAAATAATTCGACAGGATGGGGATGGTGGTCTTGCGTTCGACCACGCCCTGGGTCGCCGTGAGCTCTCGCAGGAGTTCGAACTTGCTGACCGTAATCTCCATGGTGGTTCCCACCGCTGATGCTATGGCTTCTACCGGCATAACCCAAGCCCCCCGCCGAGTGGCGCTACTTTCAACACTTCCCTTATATCAAAACAAAAACCTATAAAACCAGCGGTAACCGCAGGAAACAGAGAAATTTAATCCAGACCGGGATTCATCCGCCCAGCTGTTCGGTCAGTTTATTCAGCAACCGGTTCAAATCCTTGTCGGTTTTGCGCACGCCGTCGATTTTTTCGACCGAGTGCAGGACGGTGGTATGGTGTTTGCCGCCAAACTGGCGGCCGATCTCAGGCAGCGACGCTTCGGTCAAATGCTTGGCCAGGTACATGGCAATCTGTCGCGGGTAGACGATGGCGCGGGAGTTGTTCTTCGCCTTGATCTCGACCAGACGCAATCCAAACTGCTCGGCAACCGATTTCTGAATCGATTCAATCGTGACCTTCCGGGCCTGCGAATCGATGAAATTCTTGAGCACTTGCTGGGTATAAGGAAGCGTGATTTCGGCTCCGATGAGCGAAGAGTGCGCCACCAGCCGGATGAGCGCTCCTTCCAGTTCGCGGACGTTCGAACGAATGTTGGACGCGATGTAGAGCGCCACGTCGGTGGGAAGGGTGACTTTTTCCTGCTCCGATTTCTTCTGCAGGATGGCTACCTTGGTCTCCAAATCTGGTGGTTGAATGTCAGCGATCAGGCCCCACTCGAAACGACTACGTAGTCGGTCTTCGATCTCGGCCAGCTCTTTCGGCGAGCGGTCGCTGGCAATCACGATCTGCTTCATGGACTCGTGCAGGGCGTTGAAAGTGTGGAAAAATTCTTCCTGGGTGCGCTCTTTCTGCGCCAGGAACTGGATGTCGTCCACCAGCAGCACGTCGACGTTGCGGAACTTATCGCGGAAACTGGTCATCTTGTCGTAGCGCAGCGAGTTGATCATTTCATTGGTGAACTTCTCGCTGGATACGTAGCAGATGGTCAGATGCGGTTGCCGCTTGCTAATCTCGTGGCCGATCGCCTGCATGAGGTGAGTCTTGCCCATCCCGACGCCGCCGTAGAGGAAGAGCGGGTTGTAGGCTTTTGAAGGACGCTCCGCGACTGCCTGGCAGGCCGCGTGGGCAAACTGATTTCCGCTGCCGATGACGAATGCGTCGAAAGTGTAACGCGGGTTGAGTTGCGCCGCTCCATCCCAATCGAAGCGCGACTGCGACGGATGAGTTGCAGGAGCCGAGTAGGCGGAAAGGCCTCCGTCGTGGCGGAGAGGCGTGGCGGCTGGATCGTTCCCGGGGGGAACGAACTTTACCTCCTGATACTCGAGGCCAAGATTGTCGAGGGCTTCCTGGATCAAGTCGGCGTATTTGTCGCCCACCTGGCAGAATTCCGGCTTGGGCACCCACACAAAAAGCGTGCCTCCGCTCGAGTGACTGTAACGAGTGGGCTTCAACCAGGTGTCGTAGGAATGCCGGTTGATCTTTTTTTCCAGCGCGTCAAGGATGCGCAACCACGGATTGGGAGCAAGAGTTGGACTTGAAACCGACATAAGAAATTCTTGGTGGCGCTACGTAAATCAGCGGCCTGAAACTAAAATGATTGTAGAAAGAAAGCGCTCATTTTCCAGCGCAGCAAGCTTCGCACTGCAGGGCGCTTTTCGCTGGAACGACAAAAATTTCAATGAGCAGGAACGGTCCGCATACTAGCACAAAAAAAATGTCTTTGTGGAATCTTCGACAAAGATTTTCTTCGACCTCCACGATTCAAAACGCGAAGAGAAAATTCTGTCAAGTAGCGACTTTGTAACTGCCGCAGGCATGGTGCAGAAATAGGCGAAGTTGGATCATTCGACAAACGTGCTCCGAAGAAACTTCGCCGGCGATTTGCAGCTCCGCCGAGGCTGTCGCAACAAAGGCGGTTTGCCCGACTGGCTTGCGTCATTTATACTTCTCATTCGCCCTGCAGCCATTATTGCACCTACTAACTAAATCAGGAGCAGCTAAGTTTCATGCCCAAGCGCACTTTCCAACCTAACCGACGTCACCGCTCGAAGACGCACGGCTTTCGCACCCGGATGAAGACCAAGAGCGGCCAAGCGGTGATCTCGCGCCGGCGCGCCAAGGGACGCAAGCGGGTGTCGGTGAAGCCCGGCTTCCGTGAGTAGCCGATTTCCTTTTCCGGAATTGCCGGCAATTCCGCAACCTGAGTCTGGATCGTGATTGTGAGCGGTCTCGCTCCGAACGGCGGTCTCAACCTGTCCGGTCCTGGCACGCGGGCCAGATTTACAGCTCGCATGCGCCTGCTCCGGCACGCCGATTTCGAGCGGGTCTACAAGAAGGGGCGCCGACACTTTGCCGCCCACATGACTGTGTTCTATCTGCGGCGAGCGCAGGGCGAAGGACTTCGCGTTGGGTTCACCGTGGGGAAGGTGCTCGGTGGAGCGGTCGAGCGCAACCGAATGAAACGGCGCTTGCGGGAGTCGGTTCGTTTGCGTTGGCCGGGAGTTCGGGTTCCAGTGGATGTCGTCATCAATCCCAAGAAGTCAGTGCTCAAACTTGAGTTTGCTGAGTTAGGGAACGAGGTCGGACAGGCGTTTGAAGTGATCCAAAAGTCGGTGGAGAAGAGAACCACTTAGGAGTGCCGGGCAGCAAGGCTCGGCGGGGCTGGTTTTGGCTGACGGAATACAGATGAAGCAAATCCCTAAAACCGTCGCGCTGTTTTTACTTCGAGCGTACAAGTGGGCAGTCTCGCCAATGTTCTTGCCAGCGTGCCGGTACGTGCCCTCTTGCTCCGAGTACGCCATGGAAGCGATTGACCGCTTCGGAGTCGCGCGAGGTAGTCTGATGGCGATCTGGCGACTGTTGCGCTGCCATCCTCTGGCGAAGGGTGGAGTCGATCCCGTAGTCGTCAATCCCGTAATCGAGGCGAAGACGATTCGAGCCGACCGGTTCGTCGTGCCGGTGCACAGTCGCGAAACCGATCTTTACAGTCATTGATCTTTAGAGTCATCGATCTTTACAGTCATCGAGACATTAAATTTGGCAGAATTCCAAAATCCTCAGCAAGAACCAGGCATGGAGCGCCGACTGCTCCTTGTCTTCGCACTGACCTTCTTGGTCATCGTGCTGTTCCAGCCTCTGCTCAAGAAGTATCTTCCGCAAGCGCCGGCTCCGACGCCACAAACTCAGAGCCAGCCTCAACCAGCGCCGCAGAATACTGTTGTCAGTCAAGCCCAGGCGGCGCCCCCCGCAGCTCCGGCACTCAACGCCGGCGCTACCAAGCAAGCGACTTCCGAATCGGAAACCGTAGTTGACAACGATTTCTACCGCATCACATTTACAAACCGCGGGGCGCAGGTCAAATCCTGGATACTGAAGAAATTTACTGACGATAAAGAACAGCCACTCGATCTGGTCAACAACGCCGCCGCGCAGAAGTACGGTTACCCGCTTTCGCTGTGGACCTATGATGAGAGCCAACGCAACAAACTGAATTCGGCACTGTACCTGGCCTCCAGTTCGGGTACAGTCAGCGCCCCAGCGACAATCACTTTTGAATACGCCGACGGCGATGTGGCAGTCCGCAAGAGTTTTACCTTCGGCGATAGTTACGTCGTGCGGGTCGAAACCTCTGTTGTCTCCAAGGGAAACCCGGTCGCAGCGTATCCGGCGTGGCCTGCCGGCTTCGGCGACGAAGCAACGCTTTCCTCTTACGCAGCCAGTCAAATTAATTACCAGTACAACGGCAGTACGGAGCGATTGGCTATCAAGAAGGTCAGCGGCGGCAATACGCTTCACATGCCGTTCAACTGGGCTGGAGTGACCGATCAGTATTTCGCCGCCGTTTTTCTTCCGGATGATTCGCAGAATTCTGCGTTGGTCACGCTCCGCAACTCGCTCAACGTTCCTAAGAATCCGAAAAACCCGAATCCCCAAGACACGGCTCCGGCGGAAGTGCTGGGAGCAGCGGTCGGCAATCCTGGAGGTCCGACGATTGCCCGAATGTATGTTGGACCTAAAGCGCTGAAGACTTTGGAATCCGTGTCCGTGCCAACCATCGTTGGTTCCGATCCAGACCTGCGCGCGCTTATAAACTTTGGCTTCTGGGGGGTGATCGCGCGGCCGCTTTTCATCTGGCTCCGGTGGACGTACGACTTCATCCACAATTGGGGTTGGGCGATTTGCCTGCAAACCTTGATCATCAATCTGGCGCTGATGCCTTTGCGAATCTCCAGCATGAAATCGGCGCTGAAGATGCAAAAGATTCAGCCGCAGATGAACTCGGTCAAAGAGAAATACAAGAAGTACGGGATGCGCGATCCGCGACGGCAGGAGATGAACACGGAAATTGGCGAGCTGATGAAAAAAGAAGGCGTCAGCCCGGTTGGTGGATGTTTACCGCTGGCCATTCAGATGCCGTTCCTGTTTGCGTACTACAGTATGCTGGGCTCGGCCCTTGATCTTCGTCATGCCTCCTGGCTGTGGATTCACGATCTGTCCTCGGCGGATCCGTTGCATATACTGCCAATTGGCATCTTCATCACTATGCTGTTTATGCAGCGCATGACGCCGCAGGCGGGTATGGATCCATCCCAGCAGAAAATGATGAACGTGCTGATGCCGGTGATGATGGGATTCCTCAGCTGGAATTTTGCCTCCGGCTTGTGTCTTTACTGGGCAGAGGGTAACTTTATTGCCATCGCACAACAGGCCGTGATGAACCGCACCAGCCTGGGCCGCGAGATGCGCGAGATGGCAGCGAAGCGAGCGAGAAAGAAAGAGAAGTGAAGCTTTTAGCCGTCAGCTTTCAGCTCTCAGCTACGGTGGCAGGCTGAAAGCTGAGACCTGAAAACCGAGAGAGCTAGCTGATGCCTATCCCTGACAAAATCGGAGCCGCAAAGAAAATCGATGCACTGCTGCGCGGTGTCGTTACCCACGGCGGTCTTCACCTCAAATATCGCATCACCGTCGATCCGCCGCTTGCGCAAGAACGTGATTGGGAACGGCCAGAGATTTTCGTCGAGCTTTCCGGACCCGATTCTCCTTTGGTTCTGGAGCGCGGCGGCGAATTACTGCGTGCCATCGAAACCCTGGCGATTGAGATGCTCCGCCTGCCCGGCAACGAGCATGAGAAAGTCTGCTTCGACTGCATGAATCAGCGTGCTATGCGGCTGGAAGAACTTCGCCTCGCCGCTGGTGTAGCTGCGGAACGAGTACGCAAGACGAATATGCCTTACGAATTCGCTCCCATGTCTTCGCGCGAGCGTCGTATCGTGCACCTGGCGTTGCGCGATCACGCCGACCTGCACACCGAGAGCCAGGGCGAAGGCGGCCGTCGTTGCCTGGTGGTGTATCCGAAGGACTACAAGCCCGCGAGCAAGCCCGCGGAGCGGACTCTTCCGTAGCCAAACTTTTGTCGCGCAGCAGTTCCGAACAACAGACCCGCTACAATCTTCCCGTGAACCTCGACGATACGATCGTCGCCATTGCTACCCCTCCCGGACGCGGGGGCATTGGGGTGGTCCGCCTTTCCGGCCCAGACGCGAAGAAAATTGCACTTCCGATGCTACGGCTGAGACACGATCTCGATCCGGGACGTGCAGTCTTCGGAGAGCTGGTCGAACCTGCCGACGCTTGTGTGAAGAGAGGTCTCCAACTCGATCTAGGCTCAGCAGCGCGCATCGATGAAGTCGTCGTTACCTACTTCGCCAGACCTCACTCCTACACCACCGACGACATTGTCGAAATCTCTGCCCACGGATCGCCCGTGGTTCTGCATCACATCGTGGAACTCGCCCTGGCTCGCGGCGCGCGCCTCGCCGAACCTGGCGAGTTTACAATGCGCGCCTTCCTCAACGGCCGAATTGATCTTACGCAGGCTGAAGCGGTCCGTGATCTCATCGAGTCGCAAACTCTTTATCAAGCGAGGGTTGCAGCCCAGCAGCTCGAAGGTGCGCTCTCGCGCCGCCTGCAGCCGATCAAACAAAAACTGGTTGAGCTGATCGCGACCCTTGAAGCTGGCATCGACTTCGCCGAAGACGACATTTCTGTTCTCCCCGCTGATCAAATTCTTCAACGAATCGCCGCACTTCGCGCGCCTCTCGAAGGACTCGCCGCGTCGTTTGCCTACGGAAAGATCGTTCACGAGGGCCTCACGCTGGCCATCGTGGGCCGTCCCAATGTCGGCAAATCGAGCCTGTTTAATTGCCTGGTCGAGCGCGAGCGCGCCATCGTAACCGCAAGCCCCGGCACCACTCGAGATTTGGTCAGCGAAACTGTCGCCATCGGTGGCATCCCAGTCAAACTCGTCGACACGGCCGGCATTCGCCGCGCCCTCGATGAGGCGGAGTGCATTGGCATTCGTAAATCCATGGAAGCTCTCGCCGATGCAGATCTCGTTCTTGTCGTGTTTGATTCCTCGCAGCCCCTCGCTCCGGAAGACAAGGAACTGTTCAACCAGGTGGCGGGACGGCCAGCGATTGCGGTCGCTAACAAAACCGACTTGCCTGGCAAGAAGTGGTCAACGCCTGGAGAGTTGGCGACGGTGCGGACTTCGGCTACGACTGGGGAGGGAATTCCAGAGCTGCGAAATGAAATTCTGCGTCACGTTGGCGGAGGAGCCAGACCTGAAACGGAAACTGGGTTCCTCACCAACCTGCGCCATCAGGAACGCGTCCGGGAATCACTCACGGCACTCGCGGCGGCGAGAGCAGCCGTCGAGAACAAAGTTCCCCACGAAATGCTCCTGCTCGATCTCTACAATGCTTTGCGGCCGCTCGACGAGATCACGGGAGCCACAACCACGGACGACATTCTGAATCTGATCTTCAGCACGTTCTGCATTGGAAAGTAAATAGCTCCGTTGCCTCATGACAGATCTGCCGCGGAGCGAAATCCTTGCCTCAGGGCTTAGAGCCCGCGTTTTTCGCGGCTCCATTGGCACGGCCAAACCCGCGCCCTCCCCGAGGAAAACTCTTGTGACATGAGTCTTGCCTACTTCATGCCCTCGAGAATAGACCCCACGATTCCGCCGACGACTCCCGCCTGGGCTGTCTCCTTCGTAGGCCGGGGCATGTATTCCATGAGTTGGTGAGCCAGTTTGGAGATGGGCAGTGTTTGCAGCCAAACCCTTCCGGGGCCAGTAAGCGCCGCGAGGAATATTCCGTCTCCGCCAAAGATCATGTTCTTGATTCCGGGCACGCAATTGATCTGAAAGGCGACACTGGATTGAAATGCGCCAACGTGCCCAGGGTGGACGCGCAGAGTTTCTCCGGCCTGAAGATCTTTCGTGATCACCTCGCCCGATAGCTCTAACCAGGCCGTGCCTGTGCCGCTCACCTTCTGCAGCAGGAATCCATCTCCGCCAAAAATCCCGGCGCCGAGAGATTGCTGGAAGCCAACGCCAATCTGAATTTGCGGAGTCGCACAGAGAAAACCATGCCGATGCACCATGTAATCGTGGCCGGCGCCGACCTCGACCGGCAGAATGTGTCCCGGGACCTTGGTGGCAAAGGATACTTCTCCCGAGGCGCCCAGGGCGCGGTATTCCGTCATGAACAGGGTTCCACCTCCGGCCGCTCGGCGCAGCACGCCAAAAATTCCGCCGCCCCCGCCTAGCTGGGTGTGCGTCGTCATCTGGATTGCACTGGTCATCCACGAAAGTTCCCCAGCTTCCGAGATAATGGACTCGTTCGGATCAAGTGCCACTTCAAGAACAGGCATGGTTGTGCCCACAACACGACTTTGCATGACAGAACTCCTGAATCGATCTTGGATGTGAGTACCGGTCTCTGGCCGCAGCTCCGCCCTTTGACGACGACCTTAGAGTGTACTCTGCGCCGTAGTCTCCCATCATTCCGCAACCAAATGCAAATTTCGGTATCTAATTACCCTGTCTAGTCAGTACGGATGTCCGACGCCATCGTCTTCTTTACAAACTGAGACCGATCATGCCGAAACCAATTCTATTGAGCGTGGATGATGACTCGGATGTTCTGCGGGCGATTGAGCGAGACTTGCGGTCGCAGTACGGCGCAGAATATCGGGTCATAGGCAGCGATTCTCCTGAAAAGGCGCTGGACCTTTTGAAACAGTTGAAGGTGCGGAATAACAGTGTGGCATTACTTCTTGCCGACCAGCGCATGCCCAACATGGACGGCGTGGAATTTCTGCAAGAAGGCATGCGGGTCTTTCCCGACGCCAAGCGCGCGCTGCTCACTGCCTACGCCGACACCAGTGCCGCGATCAGTGCCATCAATCAGGCCAATATCAACTACTTCTTCTTGAAGCCGTGGGATCCTCCAGCTGAGCACCTGTACCCGCAATTGGATGACTTGCTTGGGGATTGGCAGGCTTCCTACCGCCCGACCTTCGAGGGAATCCGGGTGCTGGGCACGCGCTGGTCGCCGCGATCGTACGAGTTGCGGGACTTCCTCGCACGCAATCGAGTTCCCTATCAGTGGATTGATGTTGAGGCCTCTGCCAATGATCCGGAGACCAAGCGGCTGGTGGAAGCTTTGGGACCTGAGGCGGCCAGCCTTCCGGTCGTGCTTTTCCCCGACGGCACAAAACTTCTTGAGAGTATTCCCTCGGAGGTCGCACAAAAAGTTGGTCTGAAGACGCGGGCGCAAACCGACTTTTACGATCTGGCGATTGTAGGCGGCGGCCCGGCGGGTCTGGCGGCTGCGGTTTACGGCGCGTCGGAAGGCTTGCATACGGTGATCATTGAGCGGGAAGCGCCGGGAGGCCAGGCCGGTATGAGTTCGCGCATTGAGAACTACCTGGGATTTCCTGCCGGGCTCAGTGGCAACGATCTGGCCCGACGCGCGGTGGTGCAGGCCGAACGATTTGGCGTAGAGATCCTTTCGCCGCAGGAAGCCGTCGGTGCCCGCACGGAAGGATCTTATCGGATCATCAAGCTAGCGGATGGCAACGAGCTCTCTTGCCATGCCTTGATGATTGCGAGCGGCGTACAGTGGCGGCGCCTCGAAGCTCCCGGGATCGATCGGTTGCAGGGAGCAGGCGTTTACTACGGCGGCGGCGCCACCGAAGCGCTGTCTTGCAAGGGCGAGATCATCTATGTGGTGGGCGGTGCGAATTCAGCGGGTCAGGCAGCCATGAACTTCGCCCGCTACGCGGAGCGAGTCGTAATTCTGGTGCGAGGAGCTTCCCTCTCCATTACCATGTCGCAGTATCTCGTTGATCAGGTCAAAGAAACGCCCAACATTCAGGTGTGGGCACATGCCAGCGTAGCCGAGGCGCATGGTGAAACCCATTTAGAAGAAATTTCGGTGCTTTGTTCGGACACCAACAAAGTCGAGCGGGTTCAGGCGAGCGCCATGTTTATCTTTATCGGCGCCCTGCCGCGAACAGAATGGCTGGGCGATTTGGTGGAGCGGGACGAACGCGGGTTTCTGCTGACTGGCCCCGATCTTATTCGAGACGGTCAGCGCCCCAAAGGGTGGGCCCTCGAAAGAGATCCCTTCCTGCTTGAAACCAATGTTCCCGGTCTTTTTGCCGTGGGCGATGTGCGGCATGGTTCGGTAAAGCGTGTGGCTTCCGGAGTTGGTGAGGGATCGGTTGCGGTACAGTTCATCCATCAATACTTGAGCAAGGTATAAATGGTCGACAAATCGGAATTACTTCGTTTCCCGATATTCGCGGATTTGCCTGACGACCAGATTGACTGGTTCATCAGCCAGTCGCAAGAGCTGCGTCTCAAGGCGGGTGACAGCTACTCGCGTCAAGGGGATCCAGCCGATGCGATGTTTGTGATCCTCGAGGGGCGGCTTTCGGGCCGAGGTGAACTTGCGGGCGACACCATTATCTTTACCCTAAACCCGGGCGACGTTTCCGGACTGCTGCCGTTTTCGAGGATGAAGCAGTTTACCGTGAGTTTGCGAGCGGAGACGGACAACCGCGCTCTGCGATTTCCCGCTTCGCGGTTTCCAGATCTGGTGCAGAAAATGCCGGAGCTTACCCAGCGTCTGGTCGGACTGATGTCTGATCGCATTCGCGAAACCACTCGGCTGGAACAGCAGCGCGACCGGCTGGCTTCTTTGGGAAAGCTTTCCGCGGGCCTGGCGCATGAACTTAACAATCCTGCATCGGCCGCCACCCGCGCCACCAGCCAGCTTCGCCAAATTCTCAAGAAAATCAAAGACGCCAGCCTCGAGCTCGGGAGGCGCGATCTGACCGCGTCCCAGCGATCAGAAATCGAGAAACTGGAAGCCTCGTTTCTAAGGCCGAACGAAGTACCCCAGGATGCGCTCGCCATAAGCGACCTGGAAGAACAGATTGATTCCTTATTGCGCAGCCACGGGCAGAACGATTTGTGGCAACTGGCTGCCGACCTGGCGAGAAGGAATGTCAGGCCGGAGGCGCTCGAATCCTTATTCGAGGCCCTCGATTCGGACGCCGCCCGAGCCGCCCTAGTCAGGATCGCCGCTTCTGTCGAGATCGCAAACCTGCTGAATGAAATCGAAAGTAGCACATCGCGAATTTCCGATCTGGTCCGCGCAATCAAAGAGTACACCTACATGGACCAGGCGCCAGTGCAGAACGTCGACATCGTAAAGAGCCTGGAAACGACGCTGACAATCCTGAACTACAAGCTAAAACGCGGAGTTGTTGTGCAGCGCGATTACCAGCAAGTTCCCTTTCTGGTGAATTCATTCGGCAGCGAGCTCAATCAGGTTTGGACCAACATCATTGACAATGCAATCGACGCGATGGGCGGGAAGGGCGAGCTGCGGGTTCGAACTTATCGCGATGACGGCTGCGTCGTAGTTGAAATTGGCGACAACGGTCCGGGTATTCCGTCTGACGTCAAACCCCATATCTTTGAACCGTTCTTCACCACCAAGGGAGTCGGAGAAGGAACCGGGCTCGGCCTCGATACGGTTCAGCGGATTGTAAGAAAGCACCGCGGCAACATTCAGGTCAATTCAAAACCCGGTGACACGCGATTTCAAGTGTGGCTCCCGTTGTCGGAAACCCAAGCCTAGTGGCGTGTACCTGAGCCGAAACCAAGTTCAGCACGTTCTGCATTGGTAAATAGCGGCGGCGTCTCCGATAGGTACACTTGCCGAAGACGAGAGGTTCCCAATCAGCTAACTCGATTGGAGTCCCGCGTCCAAAATGACGGCCCTTTCAAAGTTTCTGCTGACTGTTCTTTTTTTGAGTGCTCTTGGCAGCGCTCAAGTGAGCCCATATGCCGATGGCGGAATCGGGATAAACGGACTGAGCTTTCAGTCGCCCTATTACGATGCCGACGTCGGCGTCGATTGGGGAAGCCTGCGCCCGATCTTCTTTGAAGCCGAAGTTGGGGCAGACACTGCAAACCCAACCGGCCTCAACAATGGCGCCACCTTGCGTTTTCACGGATTAGCGATGGTGCGAGCAAGCAAACACTGGCGCCTTGGAGGCGGGGTTCATTTCAGTGAGTTGTTCACTTCGCAGTACAACGACCATTCCGCGTGGCCCACCCTTGGAGCTATGTTTGAGCAGGATTGGTTCCGGCTTAACGCGCAATACCTGATCCCCACGACGACCGACTACAGTCTGAATGGGCCCCTGTTCGATGCCCGCCTCCACTTGAAAGGCAGATTTTACTTCCGCGAGCGGCTTGGGATTTATGCTTACCGCAACCCTAATGAGCAGATCCCTTCTCATCATGTGAGTGCAGTTGTGGACTTCGGCGTTCTGTACGTGTTCCGCTGACCACGATACACGTGTAGCCCCGGACGCCTCGTCCGGACAGCCGGCTCAACGTCAGTTGGAAAATGTCTTTTCGATGGCGCTGCGGAGGTCGTCGTATTGCATCAGGCCGGGATGGTATAAAGCCACGCGACCCTTGCGGTCGACCAGAACCAGTGTCGGCGTGGTGCTGGCGCCGTAGTTGGTGAAGTTAGCTTTGCTGATGGGAACCGGAACGCTTTGCAGTGCGGGATAGAAGTGCTCCCAAACCTGTCCGATATAAGCAGTCTCATCTTTAGGCTTCGCATCTTCTCCACGGGCCGTATAACCGTACAGCTGCGTGGGAGCGAGAACCGTCAGTCCCTTGGGAGCGAACTCAGAGCTGAGGCGACTGATGATCGGTCCTTCGTACTTGCAGTCTCCGCACCAATGGGCCCAGAAAAACAAGAGCACTGGCGACCCCTTGAGTTGGCTCAGCGGAACCGGGCGTGATCCGAGATAGTCAGAGATAGTGAGCGGCGGAGCCATCTGCGCGGTCAGACTGAGCAGATTTAAATTCTTGTGCAGTCGCTGGCTGATTGAAGTGTTTCCGTAGGACACCAGAGCGTGCCGCAGCAGCGCAGCGGCTTGGCCGTTTTGACCGTGGGCTGCCGACACCTGGGCCTGGACTTCGAAGGCCGCGCCGAGAGCGATTGGCAGATGGGGCTCGGCGTCGAGGGGTCGCTTCAGAAGTAGCTCGCGGGCCAGCGTCTCCGTCTGCTTGGCCGCGGCGTCAGCCCGATCGAGTTGATTGGCAGCCAAGGCTTCCCGCGCTGTCCACGACAGAGCCTCAAGGTACTCCGGATCGACGCCATGCTGAGTGCGATAAGTTTGCAGTTCGGAATCAGCCGCCGCAAAGTTCCTTTGAGCGAGCGCGGTACGGACATCTTCGACAATGTCACCGAAGGCGAAGGATGAGAGCAGAAGCAAAATTGTAAAATGACGGAGACGCATCCCTCCATGATGCAGCGAAGTCAGAAAAGTTTCCAGCGGAGAAAGTGCATCGTCTAACGATCCTCGTAAACCATTTATACACAGTCACTTATGCTCCCGAGAGTGAAATACCTTGGCAATTTAAGCAATGCCTGAGGTACAATTCTGCTGCGTTTGATCTTTGCAGTTTTCAGCAACTCCCGCGACAGCAGCGTGACCTGCCTGAAGAACTTTGCCAATGACACAGCGCATATCTAACCAAAAAGGAATCGAGCAACACCATGGAAACAGGAACAGTAAAGTGGTTTAACGATGCCAAAGGCTACGGCTTTATCAGCCGTCAAAGCGGCGAGGACGTGTTCGTGCACTTCTCGGCGATTCAGGCCGGCGGATTCCGCAGCCTACAAGAAGGCCAGCAAGTACAGTTCGACGTGGTCAAGGGCCCCAAGGGGTGGCAAGCCGAGAATGTAAAGCCGGCGTAAACCACTTACAAATCTTGGCAGACAGGGCGGCTAACCCAGGCCGCCCTTCATTTTTTGCAGGACTTTCTTCTCCCGCAAGACGGCACCATTGACAGGGCCATCCGACTGTAATACGTTCTGAGTCGCGCCGGTCAACCGGTGTGTGTGGCGCGTTGCCCTCCCCCCACCTTTTCCAACGCCCCGCCTTTTAAATCTCGTAGTGTGCCTGGAGTTGAAGACCGACGGTATCCGGCCTGGGGTTTGAGTCCCATTGACAATAAATTGAGGACAAGAGCGCCCGCGCCTGCATCAACCGGGAGTCAAAAATCAAGAACTTTCTATCGAGGGGGGAACATGAACAACCGGCTGAAGCCGTCGTGGGTGCTTTCTCTGGTTGGCACCCTTGCGTTGCTGGTGGGCAACGCAACTGCTCAACAGTATATTTTCACAAATGATAACGTAGCCAATAGCGGTAACAGCACGACCGCCCTGACCGTGAGCGGGAAGGGTGTAGTAAGAAAACTAAAGACCTATCCGACGGGCGGGAAGAGCGCAGGTAGTGGTTATTTCGCATTGGCGCCGGTAACCTCCGCTCGAACCAGACTGGGTAGCTGTCTGTTTGTTTCAAATGGCGGAGACAGTTCGATTGCCGCGTTTCAGGTGAATCTTTTCGACGGAACCTTGACAGCTGTTCACGGTTCTCCTTTCGCGGATGGAGTCAGCGGCGCGCAGACTTTCGGCATCGGACTAACCGCGGGGGCCTCGCTTCTATTCGCGGGCAACACCAACAACAACAGCATCTCAGTGCTGAGAATTACCTCTGAATGTTCGCTCAAGCTTCTAAAGATGGTCACCGTCCCCGGCTCGCCCGCGGGCATGAGAGTTACTCCCGACGGGGACTACCTGATAACCGCTTACATCGGGCAGGTCGATTCCTTCACGATCGATCGCAGCACGGGGGATCTGACCGAGCTTGGTCCGTTCAAAACTCAGGGATCGGCGGCTGGCGTCGACGTGAGTTGCGATGGCACCACGGCGTACTTCGGGGACGCAGCGACCAACACACAGGTGGAAGTGTTCAGCATTGGCTCAAGTGGAGAGCTGAAGGAGCTGAACAATTTCATCAACAAGAACGGCGAGAGTTCCAACAACATCATGCTCAGCGCTGGCGGAAAGTATCTCTACGTGAGTAACACGATGTCGAACCAGATCACGACTCTCTCCGTTGGCTCTAACGGGTCTCTGACGTACGAGAGCACGGTAAAGCTGAACAAGCCTGGCTTGTATGCTTTGGGGCTCGCTACCGGCACAGGCGGGCTGGATGTGTTTGTATCCGAGGAAAGCAATCCGGAATCCATCGGCGTGCTGGCGGCGGATGCCGGTACTTTGAAGGAGGTTCCTCACTCTCCGTTCCCTGTGATCAAGAACGGCTCCGATCCGGCTGGGCTGACGGCAGTGCCGAAGGCATGCAACTAGAACTTACCCGGCTTCCGTCGTCGATTATGGTTGTGCGTCGCGAATGAGCACAACGTCGGAATCGGTGTGGCCGCGGATCACGCCCAGCTGGCTGCCATCGAACGACCAGTGAAAGTCGGTGATATGTTCCGACTTGAAATCCGTGAGCTGTTTTCCGGGTGTGCCGTCGAGCGGTTGCGACCAAAGGTCGTCGACTCCGGCGTGCCGAAAGGAGTAAACAACGCTCTTGCCGTCATGCGAGAAACGGACAGGACCAGTTCGCGGGCGTTCGAACTGCAAGGTCTTCAAAGTCTGATTGGAATCCAGGGAGATGAGCACGAGCATCTCCACGTGCTCGCCGAGATGCCCAAAAGTTGCGGCTACAATTGTCTTTGAGTCGGCAGAGATGTCGAAGGCGGCCGCAAGTTCGGCTGGGATTTTTTCCGCTGTGCCTCCATCGATGGGTACCTCCATCAGTCGATTGCCGCCAACCGCGTCCTCATAGATCACCGACCGCGAATCGGGCGAGCAAAGCGGAAATTGATCCACCTTGCCGTTGGAAAGCTGTTTGAGATTTCCGCTGGACGCGTCTACGCGCCAGATGTTTATCACTTTGTCTGCTTTGGCCACGGCGCTGCTGAAAACCACGTAGCGGCCGTCGGCACACGCGGATGGGGCGTTGACAAGAGCTACCGCGCTTTCAACCAATCGAGTCTTGTTACCTGATTGTGGATCGAGTAGACCTAGACCCGAGCCCGAATCCAACACAACCTTGGAGTCGGGCGTCCAGCCAAAACCGAAAATGGATGCGCCCGAGGTAACCTGTCGCGCCTCGCTGGCGTTCGAAGCCGCGGCCGGCATTACAAAAAGGTTGTAGTGAGACTGGCTCAAGACACTCACCAAGGTGCGCCCATCTGCCGCGATGTTCGGCTCGGAATAGTTATTGGTGTCTCGCGTCACGTCATGCAAGATTCCGTCGGGGTAAGAAACGAAGACAATTTGATTGCGGGAAAAGCTCGACAGTGCCAGCAGACCGCTCTGGTCAGGCATCCAGACCGGGCGCTGCACGATGCTGGCATCCGAGGTAAAAAACAACTTCTGCTTTCCGCTGGCCAAGTCGAGCGTCACCAGGCCGCTGAATGCTTTTCCCGGTTGAAGCACCATACCAGCGATCGTCTTGCCACCTGGAGACCATGCCGGATCTCGCAATCCCCCGCTGATAGGACCACTGTACAAAATCTTTTCGTCACCGCCACTGACCGGCAAAACGAGCAGGCGCTGTTTGCCGGCTTCAGGATTGTTATCCCGAAAGTATGCGATCTGCCGCCCGTCGGGCGAAAAGGTGATATTGGAATCAATATCGGTGACAAGTTTCTCAGGAGTGCCGCCCAGCACCGGCGCGCGGTACAGATAGTCCAGCTCGCTACTGCCGAGCTCGCTGCGCATGAAGTAGATGTAGTTTCCATCCGGAGAGAAGCGCAAGTGGGCGTAGTTCACCTCCGCCGGCGGGATCACCTGGGTGTCGCTGTTGGTGGGAAGGTTGCGCAGCCACAGGCTTTCAAGGCCGGCATCCCGGAGAACGTAGAGAATATATTTGCCGTCGGGAGCGATCGCCACCAGCGCGGCCTTGCCGGTCTCTGTCACCTTGGTGATGGAAATATTCTCGAAGGGAACGGGTCGCTTGCGATTCAACAGTGCGTAAACGCCATAGCCTGCGGCGGCGACGATTACGACAGCAATCAGCGCCGCTACTCCGGTTCCCAACTTGTGCTGCCGGGCGGCCATGACCACGGCCGAGCTGCTAGAGGGTTGGCGTGACGATGAAACCGGCGGAACTGCCACGGCAACCGAGGGGGTAGAAATCGGTTGCGCCGTCTTGCGTCCGGATTCGGTGTCGCGCTTGAGGCGCTTCAGATCGCCCCGTAAATCAGCGGCCGATTGATAACGCAAGTCGCGGTCCTTCTCCAACAACTTGCCGATGAGCTCCTGCAGCCGGGGCGGCAGCTCCGGCTTGAGTTGTACCGCAGGGACCGGATCGTGTTCGAGAATGGCGTTGAAGATTACCGCAGACGTATTCCCGGGAAAAGGCAGAAGCCCGGTGGCCATCTGATAAATCACCGTCCCTAAAGAAAAGAGGTCGGTGCGCGCATCAAGTTCTTCACCACGCGCCTGTTCCGGTGACATGTACGAAATCGTGCCGACCGTACTTCCCGGGCTGGTCAGGCTGGCTGTGCGGAGACCGTCCTGGGTAGCGCCAATGGTTTCCGCGGGCATTCCTGTTGCAAGCGTCAGCTTGGCTAAGCCGAAATCGAGAACCTTGACTTGCCCTCGCGAGGTTAGGAAGATGTTCGCCGGCTTGATGTCACGATGAACAATCCCTTTGGCGTGCGCCGCATCGAGCGCGTCCGCGAGTTGAATGCTCACATCGAGCAAACGATCAAGCGGCAGTGGGCCGCTATCCAATTTTGCGCTGAGACTCTGGCCCTCAAGCAACTCCATCGCGATAAAAGACTGGCCGCCGTCGTTTTCCACCGCATAAATCGTGCAGATGTTGGGATGATTCAAAGCCGATGCAGCACGAGCCTCCAGCAGAAAGCGGTCGAGGGCAGAGGCATCGCGAGCCAGTTCCGGCGGAAGAAACTTAAGCGCCACGCGGCGTCCAAGAGTGAGATCCTGGGCTTCGTAAACCACGCCCATCCCGCCACTGCCCAAGCGGCCCGTGACGCGGTAATGCGAGATAGTTTGCCCGATCATGAGAAGAAGAAATCTGCCCGAGCGCTCATCTTAGGTCGCATCCCAAGGGCGAGTCAAACCTGAGAAGAAAACTAGCGGCCAATGTAGGCGCGGACGTCCGCGCCCGTGCGGCACCACTCGAAATCTCACACTAATCGGAGTTTCCTAGGCGGCGTTTTCGGCTTCTGCTGCCGTACTGAAGAATCGGAAAAACTGATCTACACGCGTAACCTGGAGCGCGCTGTGAATCCGGTCGCTGACGCCGACGAGCGCGAGACTGCGTCCGTCTTTCTGATGTGTGACGTAGGCGCCCACCAGCGCGCCAATTCCAGCGGAATCCACGTAAGGCACCTTGGTGCAGTCGATGATGAGGGTCGGGGAATTGTTCCCGCGCACCTTGGCCTGGAAATCGAACAGCGTCGTGATAACCAGTGGCCCGCTTAGGCGAAGGATGCGTTGTCCTTCCTTGGGGCCAGGGAAATCCTCAATGACAAGGGGCTCTTGCGGCATTGGGAGATATTAGTGCCGCAGGCGAGGCTGGATTGTTAAAGGAATGTTAATTCCAATTACCGCGTCGCGATTGGCGCTTGATCCCTCGTTGCGACATAATGCCAAGACGCCCCGTCGAGGAGGAACAGGTACATGGCATTGAAGGTTGGCGATCTGGCACCAGATTTCGAACTGCCGGCAGTCGAAGGTGATCAACGGCTAAACATCAAGCTCAGCGACTTTCGCGGGAAAAAGAATGTAGTTGTATCCTTCCATCCGCTGAATTGGACTCCGACCTGCAGCGAACAACTGCCGGCATTCGACTCAGACCGCGAGAAGTTCGCCGCGCTCAATGCTCAACTCCTGGATATCAGCATAGATTCGGTTTACAGCCACATGGCCTGGCAGAAACACGCAATCGGAGAAATGCATTTCCCCATGTGTTCGGACATCTATCCCCATGCCAAGGTGACTCAAGCGTTCGGTATTTTGCGCGAGGGTCCGCCACTTCCAGGAATCAGCGAGAGAGCAGTATTCATCGTGGACAAAAACGGCAAAATCGCGTTTGCCAAGGTATATCCGCTGGACCAGAAGCCAAACGACGAGGAATTACTGGCGGCGTTAAAAAGCCTGAAGTAACGCTTTCGACAGGCTGGACCGATGGGTTCCAATCACTTGACGTCATCCTGAGCGGCCATCAGGCCGCGAAGGATCTCGCGTGTCCCACTGAGTTCATTTGGTTGGTTTCGGCGCAGACGATTTTGGTGCGATCACGACATTTTCAAGGTAAGCGCCGTCGCTCCCCATCACGATGTCGGCTTTGATCTGATCTCCGGGCGCCGCGTTGTTTAGGATACCTGCGTCCTTCACCTGATAAGGCATGGTCATCGCAGCCATGAAGCCGGGAATCGCGTCGCCATCGACGCTGATCGACTGATTTGCTTTATCAATCGACACCACGCGGCCCGTCAACGGATAGCGTTTCGCGCCCGTATCTTCCGCCTGGGTCGTGGCTTTAGCGTCTGCCTGTTTGGCGCTCCGGGACGGCCCGCAATCGACGAAAAGGCTCGCTACGATGATCGCGCCCAGAACCAGCGCGTGGATTCGATATTGCCTCATGATTGGGTGGCTCACTCTTTTCTCCTGCGCCATTGCTTAGTAGTGAAAGCGATAGCGAAACTCCGCATAAATCTGCCGTGGATCGTTCCAGTGAAATCCGCCAAACGTCAGACTGTTATCAAGCTCCACGCGGCGGTTCGCCACATTGACCGCAGTCACGGAAACACTGTACTTCTCCGCGAAGCTTTTCCCGACTGAGAGGTCAAACGTGGTGTGCCCAGGTAGATAATCGCCGGGATAAGGTTCTCCGGGAAAGGCATTGTGAAACCCCGACCCGTAATAGACGTTCGTCGCGGCATAAGCATGCCAGGGAAGGCTTTCGTTAAAGCCAACATTCAACGTGTTTCTCTGGTCGTGGTCAACCGGTCCAAATCCCGGAGGCGGATATCCTGGGCATATCGGCATCGTGGCAGGACAAATCAGGCCTCCCGTGATCGGCGATGTTGCCTGGGCAAATTGATTCGCGTACGCAAGATGAAGCTGGCCGCGATGCCAGAGATTCGGAGAGCGCAGCGTGAGTTCCCAGCCTTGAATCTGGGCATAGGACCATGTAATGGGCCAGAAGATATTCGATTCGCCGATGTTGTTGTGATCGAGCCAGTTGTGGGCGCGGGTTTCAAAGTTGTCAGCGTCAAGGGTCCAGCCCTTCAGCGGAATGGTGACACCGAACTGCCACTCGATGTCGCGCTCACCGTTCAGCGGAGCGAAGCCGAAACCCTGGTTAGCGGCCAAATTTTGCAGCTGGTTCGTGGCCGTCGAAAGTGGGGGAGCCTGGTAGAAGTAGCCATAGAACCCGCGGAACGTCCAGTTCAGGTGGGGGATTCTGATTGCGGCGCCGAGGCGTGGATCCGTTGCGTGCTCGGAGATGGTCGCACTGAATGCCGTTTCTCGCAGGCCAGCGATCAAAGTCAGCCATGGTGTGACTTTGAATTTGTCGTTGATGAAGAAGGCAGCGACGCCGCTGTTCAGTCCAATTGACGACAGGACGTTAGGGGGCGAATTCGGAACTGTGTAATTGTTGAAAAAGTGGTTGTACTGATGCTGGAAGAATCCGTAGGTGCCGGCCTGAATGTCGTTCCGCCAGAAATTGGCGTTAAGCGCAACCTGCGCTCCTGCATATTGGGCGGTCTGAGTGACCGAGGAGATGACGGGGACGTCGTTCGGTCCTCCTTGGTAGTCGGCGCCGTTGTAGTGATAGAAAGGCGAAACGGTGAGCAGCGTGTTTGGATCGAATGTGTGAATCCAGGAGAATGTCACATATCCATCTGGCTCACGCTCGCCATCACGCAAACCATAGCTGGGGGTGTTTCCCCCCTGTGCCAGCTGCTGATTGCCGATTGAGTTGGGATTGGGGTCGAATGGGATCTGAAAATAATCCTGCCTCAAGGAACCGACCACACGAAACTGATTTTTCGGATCGGAGTTGAAGATGTAGGAAGCGAATCCTCCGTATCCATTCGCGGCGTCGTGGACAACCTGAGAAATCGGGGGCTGAAGACCGTAATTGCTGCGATTGCCGTTCAGGCTGGCGTAGTAGGCGGAGCGGGCCGTGTGTCCTCCACAACTGATCTGATTGTCGGTCTGATAGAAGTTCCCAGCAGCGATTACCAAGTCACATTCGCGATCGCGCTCAAAGCCGGTTCGCGGTACTACGTTGAAGATTCCATAGGTACGGTCGCCGTAGTCGGCGTCGTAACTACCCCGCTGCACTTCTAGATAATCGATGTCCTTTGGACTAATCTGCGGTCCAACATTGTTGGCGATGTTAGTGTTCGGGATGGGAACGCCGTCAATCAGCCACTCGACCTGATGGCCTCCTCGCATATGAAGCATGTCGTGCGTCACATATGCATCTGGCACGTAATCTGTGATCATCTCCATGCCGTTGGTGCGGTCGGCACCGGGGGTTTGCTGGATATCAATGCGGTTTAGCATAGTTGTCGGCGTGACGCTTTCGGTGGTTGCTTCGACGGGAATTTCCGACACAGTGACGCTTTCCCGCGCGCCAGCGATCGTCAGCTCGAAATGCAGCACCGGACTGGTGTCCGATTGAACAATCACTGCATGGCCGACTTCCTGAAAGCCTTTCGCCGTTACGGTCACCGTGTAATTTCCGATCGGTACCGAACTGAATTCGAATGTTCCGCTGTCGCGGGAATTTTGTGACTGGGTCCAGTCCGAGTTTTGCGCCTTCAGCGTCACCTGGGCGCCTTGAATGGGACGGTGCTGCGGATCATGAATAATCCCGCGGACTGACCCGAAGATCGTGGCACTGACCGTGACAGCGAGCAGAAATAATCCGCCGCCAAGAAAGAAGATACGAGTAGAGCGCATAAGTTCTCCAAAACCCTGTTGAAGCACAGACTCCCGGCGTCAGTGCCAGGAGGAGCTGCAACGACTCCCGTGCAGGGGCCGCAGTGCCCAGTGGCAGGCCTTATACCAAAAGCTATTTCAGCGTGCCTGAACTGATTTGCAGAACAACTCGCGATTCGTATCAGGGTATGCCTTCAGGCATGCCGTAACATCGCTGCAAATCGTTCGGCTTTAGCCGCTGGAATTTAGCAGTTTCGAATCACGCGATGGAGAACAACGGAGGTGCGCGACCGGAGTGCACGCCGTTGACGTCGATAGCGAAACGACGCGGGCGTCGCGCGGAGAGTAGGCAAGCGGATGCAGGCGTCCAATGTGCGCTTGCCGAAGGACTTAGATCTGCCCAGTGAGAAACCGTCAGCGGACGGCAACAGTCACGTTGGCAGCATCCCGGAGGGCCTTGGAACTCAGCATCGTGCGAAGGATGCCCGTGCAGCGGCTTCCGCAGGCAGCACGCGTGCGGAGCTGGAGCGGAGATCGCCAGAGCCACCGGGGCGAACACGCCCACCAGCAGCAGAACCAGCAACCCTCTGGCAATCAGACGATGCATGAGTTTCAAATTTTAGTTAGACGATCTATCGACAAATCGGTTTCGCAGGAAAGCTGCCGCATCCGAAAAACCAGTATAGCCGGAACCACGCCGCCTCATGGGAAGCCGTGGAAAAATTGAGATTCTCACCCCCTCCCCTGAATTTTGGCCCACCACCAGCGCACACCGACAAACAGGAAACGCCAGTCGTGAAAAAACTCCGGCTCTTTGTGTTCGAAGGCATGGCCGATGAATTGAAGCGTCCACCCCACCAGGAAAAGCGCAAGTGCAAAAGGCCACAACCGGCGAACAAAGACGCTCGCGAGGAACAGCGCGATCGAAACTAGAATCGCCGGTATCCCCAAAGTATGGCAGATGCGGTTTACCGGATGCTGATGGCTACCCGCATATTGCGCGATCCATTCTTCTTTCGAGCGAGGTTCGTTGGTGCGGCCAGCCAGCATCGCGATTCGATGATACCCGCGTCGAACAGAAAAGCGCTAGCCTGATTCCGGGTTGAGAGGCCCAGTGCAGGCGTGGTAGCATCCTAGGTTTTGGCAGGCTGCTCGACGTTGGCCTATAGACTGTCCTCTTGATTTGTTCCTTATGGGCCCGCCGTGGTGTAGATTCGCAGATCGGAAGATTACCGAACTTTGCCCGACCGGATAGTCGGGACGGCTGCTCGCACGTGATTTTGGTTGGCGTAATGTCCAAGGAGTGAACCCGTGAAAGTTTACGAAGGCGCAAATATCCGCAATGTCGCTGTGGTGGGCCACGGACATGCGGGCAAGACTTCGCTCGTGTCGGCCATGCTTTATACCTCCGGCGCAACCCCGCGGCTGGGCCGCGTGGACGACGGTTCCGCAGCCACCGATTGGGACGAAGAAGAAACCGCCCGCAAAATGTCCATCTCGGCCGGCCTGGCTTACGTCGAATGGGGCAAGACCAAAATCAATATCGTGGACACGCCCGGCTTCAACATGTTCGTCCACGAAGCCAAAATGGTTTTGCCCGTGGTCGATGCAGCGGTTGTCGTAGTCGACGGCGTAGCCGGCGTGGAAGTCGTCACCCAGCGCGTGTGGAACTATTGCGAAGAATTCAAGACGCCAAGGTTGATCGTCGCCAGCCGCATGGATCGCGACCGCGCCGATGCCGAACGCGTCCTCGAATCGCTCACCAACGCCTTCGGCCGCGCCGTAATTCCATTGGAACTTCCCATCGGCAAAGAAAAGAATTTCAACGGAGTCGTCGATCTGGTCCAGATGAAGGCTTACACCTACGAACTAGGTGGCAACGGCAAAGGTAAGGAAACCGATATTCCCGCGAACCTCAAGGATCAGGCTCAGGAAGCCCACGAGAAACTTGTCGAACTGATCGCCGAAGGCGACGACAAACTAATGGAAGAATTCTTCGAGAAAGGAACCATCCCCGTCGAAGACCTGATTCCGGCTCTGCACAACGCCATCCGCGAAGACAAAATCTTCCCCGTGATCTTTGGGTCCGGCCTGGGCAACGTCGGCGCCGACCGGGTAATGGACTTCATCGTGGACTACACGCCCGCGCCTTCCGAACATGAATGGGTGCAGGGAGAAGCCGCCGCCTCAGGAAATGGCGAACCGCCGAAGCGCCATGAAACCGACGCAGAGCCGGTCTCGCTCTACGTCTTCAAGACGATTTCAGACGCCTTCGCCGGCCGCATTTCTTACTTCAAAGTGTTTTCCGGCGTGCTGAAGAACGACGCCACCATACAGAACTTCAGCCGCAGTTCAGCCGAGAAGTTGGCGCACATCTCCATCATGCAAGGCAAAACCGCGGTCCCTGTGACCGAGCTGCACGCGGGCGATATCGGAGCTGTCTCCAAACTGAAAGACACGCTCACCGGAGACACGCTCGGTGACAAGAACGCGCCCATTCAATATCCGCGCGTGAAACTGCCCGAGCCGGCCATCACCTTCGCCATCGAACCCAAGAGCCGCGCCGACGAAGACAAACTCGGCCCCGGCATTCACAAGCTCATGGAAGAAGACGCCATGCTGCGCTTCTTCCGCGATGCGCAGACTAAAGAGTTTCTGATTGCCGGCACCGGCCAGCAGCACATCGAAGTCGTAGTCTCGAAGATGAAGAAGCGCTACCACACCGAGGTAATTCTGAAAGCGCCGAAGGTGCCGTACCGCGAGACGATCCGCGGCAAAGCCGACGTGCAGGGCCGCCACAAAAAGCAAACCGGCGGACACGGCCAATACGGCGACTGCAAAATCAAAATGGAGCCGCTGCCCCGAGGCGGCGAGTTCGAATTTGTAAACGACATTTTCGGCGGCGCAATCCCCAAGAACTACATTCCCGCCATCGAAAAAGGGATCAGAGACGCAGCCTCACGCGGATATCTGGCAGGATTTCCCGTGGTCGATTTCCGGGTAATCCTCTACGACGGTTCCTATCACGACGTAGATTCCAACGACATGTCCTTCCAGATGGCAGGCCGCATCGCCTTCAAAAAAGCCATGGAGCAGGCCAAACCCACGCTGCTCGAGCCCGTAATGTCCGCTGAAATCACCGTTCCCGACGAGTTCGCCGGCAGCATCATGGGCGACCTCAACAGCCGCCGCGGCCGCATCCAGGGCATGGACAACAAAGGCGGCAACACCGTAGTCAAAGCCGAAGTCCCGATGTCCGAAATGCTGACCTACGGCGTCGATCTCACGTCCATGACTCAAGGCCGCGGCAGCTTCAACATGGAAATGCACCACTACGACGCCGTGCCCGGCCTGTTGCAGGAGAAGATTATTGAAAAAGCAAAAGCCGCGCGCGGCGATGTGAAGGAAGAAGAAGAATAAGGATGCCGATCAGTTTTCAGGAGGCCGAATCCCCCTTTTCTTGAAATGCTTCTCAACCGAGCCGTGGATCGACAGCAGGTCGCACGCGCTCGAACTAGACAACAGTGGAATCACCGCATCCAAGCTCCCGGGTGTGATGGTAGAGGCAATTGAAAAGACCGTCCTGTGCATGATCTTTGAGCATATCTTGAACATGGGGTCGAAGCCCTCCTCCTGTTTAAGTCGGCGGGCAATATCGCTAACCCTATTGGGTTTGGCATCCTCCTTAAGACCGAAATCGGTCACCAATTGTTGATATGTCGCGGCTAACGAGTCCGTCGCCTCGGTTTTGGGGCCGCGCTCAGTTTCTCGCCGTAGCACTTGTCTTAGAACTTCTCCTATTTGGTCTTCTCCATTTTCATATTGGTCTTCAGACAACTCGGACAGCGTAGTGAGCAGCTCTTTGTGTGTGGCCTGATGTGTCTTTGTCAATTCCTGAAAGAACTCCTTTGCATCGATTGCGAAATCGGTTCTAAACTGGATGGCATTCTTCTCCGATGCTAAAACATAAGTCGTGATCACTTTCAACTCCAATAGGTTACGCCGCCCCCAAGCTGTCAAATAGATCGACTTCTGAGCACCAATTTGGACGGAGTAGTAATCCAGCAACGCACTGTTGAGGATTCCTAGAGCAAATTGCCAAACCAGACCTCTTCAAGCTTGCCAGTCGCTTTTTGGATGCTTCTGCACAGCTGGCGCACTTTTTCAGTCGCGTGAGACATAGCTTCGTCGGCGTCGCGAAGGCCATCTTTAGTGTTAATGTGTTTCCCGTTCAAAACACTCGTCCTGCCTGGACCGTCCGGCATAGGTCGTCCAATCATCCTCGACCCGCAAAGATCCTGTTTGTGAGATTGATCGAAGCGATCACGAAGTTTTCAGCCCTGCAGCTTTGGCCAGCTTCGCCTGCCGCTCATCGAACGTCCAGAATTGTTTCGCTTTGAGTTCGAGCGCGCAGGCCACATGCAGCGTATCGAGCGTTCGCATGCCAAATTTCGGGCCGTAACGTCGGCCGAGGTCGACACAGAGACTAAAGGCATTTTCAGGTATCGCAACTTCGAACCAGAGACCGGCGGTACGGTCGGCCTGAAATTCACGAGTCACACGCTCAGCTTCCGATAAGGGCATGCTCCCTCGGTAAACATGCTGGGCAATAGCGTGCGCCCATTCGGCGAGATGAAGAGGAGTAAGCAGAACCTGACCGCCGGAACTTAGCAGTTCGTCGGCGGCTTGCGAGTGGCGGTCTTGCACGTAGGGCGAGACGCATAAGCTGGTGTCCGCATAAACCGTCAATAGCGT
>Ga0116221_1000196_pt1 | contig 44176 bp, 40 predicted proteins | sample Sb_taG_5_FD_88965 | JGI IMG/M metagenome (GOLD analysis project Ga0116221, IMG submission 88965) | Peat soil microbial communities from Weissenstadt, Germany - Sb_50d_8_FC metaG | ecosystem: Environmental > Terrestrial > Soil > Wetlands > Peat | place: Germany: Weissenstadt | collected 2010-09-21 | reverse complement strand
CTAATGACCCGTCCCGGCTGGCGGCGTTCTGGGCGGCCGCCCTGGGTTGGGAGGTGGGGCAGGACGACCCAGAAGAGTCCGATGTGCAGCCGCCCGGCTACAGCTATCCGGATCCCGTGGCGCTGCCGCTGGTCTTCGTACCGGTCCCTGAAGGCAAGACCGGGAAGAACCGGGTCCACCTCGACCTGGCCACCGAATCGGCCGCGCACCAGGCGGCCCTGGTGCGACGCCTGCGGGACCTCGGAGCCACGCCGGCCGATATCGGCCAGGGCCAGGTGCCATGGGTGGTGCTGGCCGACCCGGAGGGCAACGAGCTATGCGTACTCGAGCCGCGGCCGGTTTACCGCGACACCGGGCCGGTCGCCGCTGTCGTGGTCGACTGCGCCGACCCGGTCCGGCTGTCTGCGTTCTGGCAGGACGCGGCTGGCTGGCCGGCGCATGCCTGCGACCAGGATCTGGCCTCGCTGCGCTCGACCAGCGGTCGCGGGCCGTATCTGGAGTTGCTGCGCGTGCCGAGCGCGAAGACCGTCAAGAACCGGATCCATCTGGACGTCGCGCCTTACCCCGACGACGATCTCCAGCTCGAGGTGGCGCGGCTGCAGAAAGCGGGCGCGACGCCGACCGACGTCGGCCAGGTCGACGTGTCGTGGGTGGTCCTGGCCGATCCTGAGAGCAACGAGTTCTGCGTCCTCAGCCCGCGCTAACGCCCAGACCGGGCGCGATCATCCCGCTGGCCGCAGCAACCGGCCGCGACCATGGTCAGCCCGGACTGTCCGCGCAGTCACGGCAGCTGCTCCAGTCGAAGTCATCGCCACGGCGGCGAAGGGCGGCGCGGGTGTCCGCATCGCACAGTGCTCCGTGCACGCCGGCCGCATAGCAGCCCTCCGCCGATGCTCCGAGGCGCTGTGCCGTCTCGTGCTCGGTGTCCAGATCGCAGCCGAACATGGCCGGGTCGTCGGTGTTGACCGTGCACCGGACGCCGGCCGCGAGCAGCTCGGGAAGCGGGTGGGCAGCCAGTGAGCGCACCACCCCAGTGCGCACGTTCGAAGTCGGGCAGACGTCGAGTACGATCCCGCGACTGGCCAGCTCGACGAGCAGGCCAGGATCCTCGACAGCCCTGATACCGTGCCTGATCCGGTCCGCCCCGAGCACGTCGAGCGCTCCCCATACCGACGCCGGGCCGTCCGCCTCCCCCGCGTGCGGCACCGAGCCGAGCCCGGCGTCGCGCGCCCTGGCAAAGACCGGGCCGAACGGCTCAGGCGGGTAATCGCCCTCCGATCCACCGAGGCCGATCCCGACAATGCCGCGATCCCGATGCTCCACCGCATGCCGGACGGTCAGCTCGGCAGCTTCCATCGGATAGTCGCGCGGGATGTCCGGCGTCAGGGCGACCCTCACCCCGTGCAGCTCGCTGGCCTCCTGCGCGCCGTCGCAGTAGCCGGCGAAGATCTCGTCCCAGTCCACGCCACGGCCGGCTGGCTCGGCCGGGGTGAAGATTCCTTCCAGGTAGACGGCCCCGTGCGAGGCCGCTTCCGCCGCGTAGTCGACGACGACCTGCCGGAAATCCCGCTCGGTCCGCAAGGCGCCGGTCGTCATCAGCCACACCTGCAGGAAATGCGGGAAGTCGCGGAACTCATACAATCGGGTCAATTCCTGCGCCGAGTCGGCGGGCAGGGCCACGCCATTGCGGCGGGCAATCTGCAGCAGCGCGGCCGGCCGCACCGTGCCCTCCAGATGGACGTGCAGCTCGATCTTCGGATAACCGACAGCCACGCTCCGCCCCTTTCCGCCAGCCCGAAGTGCTCGGCGCCATCAATTCTGTGTAACCGGTGTGACCTGTGCTACCGGTGTGACATGGGAGTCGGGTGGCGCAGGGGGCTGCCGTGCAACGCCACCATAACGATCCGGGTCGTCGCACGTTACTTTCCGCGGCCGGCGAAACCAGATCCGGCGCCGGTGCGTCCGAGCGGCATGATGACTACCGCTCCCGCCCGCGCGCTCCGGGCACCGCTGCGCACCGCACTGATCGTCACGGCCGCGCTCTCCGGGGCGGGCCTGTTGCTCGCAGCATGCTCAAGTAGCGGCAACTCAGCCAGCCCCACGACGGGCGTCGCACCCCGTCCAGCTTACGGAGCGCCAGTCACCGCCGGTCATGCCAAGACCGCTGGCCGAACGTCGGCGGTCGCCACCGCTACGCTGGTCCAGCCGCAGAGCATCATCTACACCGCCGACCTGACCGTGCGGGCCGCGGACGTGGCCGCCGCCGCCAGCATGGCAACGAGTCTGGTCCAGGCAGCAGGCGGCTACGTCGCGGCGGAACAGGAGACGATCCCGCCGGGAAACGACGGGTCCGCCCAGGTCAGCCTGGAGCTGAAGATCCCGGTGGCGCAGTATCCGGCCATTCTCGGCCAGCTGGAAACGAAGCTGGGCAAGCAGATCTTCCTCAGCCAGCAGGCGCAGGACGTCACCCAGCAAGTAGCCGACGTCGGCAGCCGGGTCGCCTCGGCGCAGGCCGCCATCAGCCAGCTGCGGACGCTGCTCAGCCGGGCAGGCTCGATCGGCGATCTGCTGGCGGTCCAGGACCAGATCAATGCCCAGGAGGCAGCCCTTGAGGCGCTGCTGGCCCAGCAGCGGGCGCTGGCCCACGAGACCAGCTACGCCACCGTCTCGCTGCTGCTGGTCACTCACCACGTGCGAGCCGTTAAGCATCCAAAGCAGAAATCGCGCGGCTTCGGGGCAGGCCTGCGAGCGGGCTGGCACGCGCTGCTGGCCGTGATCACCGCGATCCTCACCGCGCTCGGCGCCGCGCTGCCGTTCGCCGTGCCGGTGGCGCTGCTAGCCGGCCTCGCCCTCGTCGGGGGGCGGCGGCTAGTGCGGCGCCGTACCCCGCCGACCACCACGCCGCCGCCTGCGGTGCCCTAGCTGCGACGGGCCGGGCAGGCCGCGAGCTAGCTGGTCGGCCCGGTGGGCACGGAGTGCACCAGGTCGGTCAGCCTGGCCAGCACATCGGGGTCGGTATCAGGCAGCACGCCGTGCCCGAGGTTGAACACGTGCCCTTCGGCCGTCCGGCCCCTGGTCAGCACCTCCCTGGCCCGCTGCTCGACCACCGGCCAGGGGGCGAGCAGGACGGCGGGATCGAGATTGCCCTGCAGCGCGGTGCCCGGCGCCACCCGGGGAACCGCCTCGTCAAGCGGCACCCGCCAGTCCACCCCCACGACATCGGCTCCGGCCGCGCTGAACAGCCCGAGCAGCTCACCGGTGCCGACGCCGAAATGAATCATCGGCACGCCTGAAGATTTGAGCGCGGCAAAGATCCGGCTGCTGAATGGCAGCACGCTGCGCCGGTAGTCCTCGGGGCTGACAATCCCGGCCCACGAATCGAATAGCTGCACCGCCGACGCTCCAGCCGCGATCTGGACCTGCAGGAACGAGATCGTGATCTCGGCCAGCCTGCCGAGCAGCGAGCGCCAGAGCTCCGGGTTGCCGTACATCAGCGCCTTGGTCCGGTCGAATCCCTTCGACGGACCGCCCTCCACCAGATAGCAGGCCAGCGTGAACGGGCCGCCGGCGAAACCGATCAGCGGAGTCCCGCCGAGCTCGGCGGCGAGTGCTCGCACCGCCTGCGTGATGAACGGCACGGCCGAGGGCTCAAGGTCGCGCAGCCGGTCAATATCGCGCTCATCGCGCACCGGCTGGTCGATCACGGGCCCCACACCAGGGCGGATATCGACGCCGACGCCGACCGCGCGTAGCGGCACCACGATGTCGCTGAACAAGATCGCCGCGTCGACGCCGTACCTGTGCACCGGCTGAAGTGTGATCTCGGTGATCAGGTCCGGGTCCGCGCAGGCGTCAAGCATCGGTGTTCCCGCCCGCTTGGACCGGTACTCCGGCAGTGACCGGCCTGCCTGGCGCATGTACCAGACCGGTGTGCGGGCGACGGGCTGCCTGCGGCAGGCCCGGATGAATGCTGAGTCGGCGGTCTGCGTGGTCACGTGTGGGATCGTCTCACAGGCCACGCCAGCCTCGTTGGGGCTGTCTCCCCGCACTCGAAGGTTAATCGCCCAGCTGACACGCCGCCGGAGATCCACGGCATGCGGTCCGGTCCGTGTAAGCATCAAACGTGAGCTTGATCCACCGCGGAGCCGGCGGCCAGCCGGCCGCCACAAGCGGGGCCGAGCCCAAGCGACGCTGAGGAGCAGCAGATGACCGACATGTTTCGCGACTGCCCAGATTGCGGTGCGCAGCGCACCTTCTCCCAGCGTCATGACGAGCCTGAGCACTGCCCCGATTCCGCCGACGGGCGCTGCCCAGAGTGGTTCTGCACCGTCTGCGGGTCCGGGCTGCTAGTCGGACTGCCTCCCGTCGCCGGAGAGCTGGTTAGGGCAGCGGCCGACGGACCGCTTGACCGCGTGGCATGAGGATGCCGTGCCGCCGACTCGCACGCTAAGGCCTGCCGCCATGCGCGCGGGCGGGCAGTCAGCGGGCGAATCGCCCTTTCGCGCGGCGGTTGCCGACCTTGAGGCCGGGATAGCCGCGCAGCGCACCGCCCGGCCCGAGCTGAGCTTCGAGGATGAGCCGCCACCGCGCCGGTTGGCTCCGCAAGCCGCCGCGATCGCCGCGACGGTCGAGGTCGCCGGAAACGAGATCGGCTGGGGCCGGTTCGTGCTGCTGTATGACTGCGCCGGGCAGGACGGCTGGGCCGGACCGTTCCGGATCATCGCCTACGTCCGGGCTGAGCTTGACCCGGAGATAGCCGCCGACCCGCTAATCGGCCAGGTAGGCTGGAGCTGGCTGACCGAGGCGCTGGACGGCAGGTCAGCGGACTATGCGGCACCAAGCGGAACGGTGACGACAGTGGTCACCGAGGGTTTCGGCAGCAAGCAGGGCGAACCGGTCGCGACCGGCTTCGAGATGCGGGCGTCCTGGTCGCCGACCACCACGTCATCGGTGAGCACGTCGCAGATCACCACGTCGTCTGCCACCACCTCATCAGCCGCGCCGTCGCCTGCCGCCATTTCGTCGGCCGGGCCCGTGCGTAACGGTACGGACCTCGACCGGCACGTCGCCGCCTGGTGCGATGTGCTGTGCCTCGCCTCCGGCCTGCCGCCGCTGGCGCCGGGAGTTGCCCAGCTGAGGCCGCCCCGGTCAAGGCGCCGACCGTGACGGTTCCACTTCTTGAGCCGCGAGACGGGATACCGCCGCTGGTGGTGACCGCTGAGGCACTCCGGGATGCGACAACCGCGCTGCGGGCCGGCACCGGACCGGTCGCCGTCGATGCGGAACGCGCCTCCGGCTTCCGGTACGGTCACCGGGCATTCCTGGTGCAGCTCAGGCGGCAAGAGGCGGGCACCGTGCTGATCGACCCGGTCGCCTGCCCGGACCTGTCCGGCGTCGACGCCGCGCTGGCCGATACCGAGATCGTGCTGCACGCGGCCGGCCAGGACCTGCCTTGCCTGGCCGAGCTTGGCTTCCGGCCGCGCAGGCTGTTCGACACCGAGCTGGCCGGACGGCTGCTCGGCTACCCGAAGGTGGGCCTGGGCACCCTGGTGGAGGAGGTGCTCGGACTCACGCTGGAGAAGACCCATTCAGCGGCTGACTGGTCGGCCAGACCGCTGCCGCAGGAGTGGCTGCGCTATGCCGCGCTCGATGTCGAGGTACTGGTCGAACTGCGCGACACCCTCGCCGAGCAGCTAGCCGAGCAGGGCAAGACGATCTGGGCCGAGCAGGAGTTCGCCGCCATCCTGGCGGCCAAGCCGGGCCCGCCCAGGACCGACCCCTGGCGCCGGACGTCAGGCATCCACCGGGTGCGGAGCCGACGCGGCCTGGCCACAGTCCGTGAGCTGTGGCTGGAACGGGACCTGATTGCCCAGCGCCGCGACATCTCGCCGACCAGGATCCTGCCGGATGCCGCGATCGTCGAGGCGGCCAGGGCCGCGCCGGACACGCTGGAAGAACTCGGCCAGCTGACCGGCTTCACCGGGCGCGGTGCGCGGCGGTACGGACCGGAATGGTTGCGCGCGATCCGGCGTGCCAAGACGCTGCCCGACGAGCAGCTGCCAGAATCGTCCGCACCGCCTGGCGACGGCCCGCCGCCCGCGCACCGCTGGGCCGAGCGTGATCCGGCGGCCGCGAAACGGCTGGTCGCCGTCCGAGCTGCGGTCGCCGCGCTCGCCGACGCCGGTAACCTTCCGGCCGAGAACTTGCTGGCCCCCGATGCCGTCCGGCGGCTGTCCTGGCAGCCACCTGAGCCGCCCGATCCCCAGCTGGTGGCGGCCGAGCTGGCCAGGTACGGTGCCCGGCCGTGGCAGATCGAGATCACCGTCAGGCCGATAGCTATGGCACTGCTCAGATTGATCGAGAAGGGCGAGGACTGACCAGAAGGCAATCCGGTTCAGCGGCCGGTCAGCTCGGCGGCCGGTCAGCTCGGCGGCCGACAGCTCAGCGGATGATCAGGCGGTCCGGCGCAGCGCGCGCAGATCGCAGGGCTGCGTCGAACCCGGGCGGACCACGCCCGCGCACGGCAACGGCTGAGCGGATAGCGGGTAGTCGGGGAAGGCGTTCATCAGTACCTCGCAGTCACAGAAGCCGCCACGCTGCTCGAACCGCCTCAGCAACCCACCCGGACGCGCCGCGCGGACGTCTCGCCACCGGATCGTCCACCGGTAAGTCCCGTCGCAGCCGAACTCGGTGATCATCCTCAGCAGGAAGCAGCGCAGGCACTCGCGCTCGCCCGGCTCGGTTAACCGTTCGGCCAGGCGGGCCAGTTCGATCTCCACGGTCTCCGGTGTGTGGTCGGCCATCGTCAGCACCCTTCAGGCTCGGTGTCGTGCGTCAGCCGACTTGTATCGCGGACCACTGACAATTCGACGCTCAGGTCGGGCGCCACGTCCGTGAGCAGCCGTGGACGCCGAAGCCCACCCGCTGGGGCTCGGGCTCGGATCGGCTACTCGACCAAGCGGTGCTGCTCGGCGGAGATCAGCACGCCGCCCGCGGATTGGAGTACCCAGAAGGCGCCCTTGGCCAGTGGCGCACCGTGCGGCGGTTCGGCTCCGAGGGCTCGGCACACCGCTTCAAGCAGCACCGGCAGGTTCTCCCGGTGCGCGCAGATGAGCACCGGCTCTCCGGCGGCGGCGAGGCCAGCTGCGCGCCGCCTGCCAGCAGCCGGATCTGTGCTCGCGGCCGGGCCCATGCTCGCGGCCGAGCCTATGCTCGCGGCCGGGCCTGTGAAAGCGGCCGGGTCATCGGCAGGAAGCGTGAAAGCCCGCTCGGCCTCGACCGGCACGCCGATGGCAGCCGCGTAAGGCCGAACCGTCCCCAGGCAGCGCTCGGCTGCCGAGCTGACCACCCGGCACGGTCCGTAGCAAGAGAGCAACGCGGCCAGCAGCTTCGCGTCGGCCGAGCCGCGCACGTCCAGCGGCCTGGCCAGATCGCCAGATCTGGACCGGGACTTGCGCCCCGCCTCCGCGTGCCGGAGCAAGATGAACGGCACCGACATGGCGGGGGCGGCCAGGAATTCATCGAGCAGCGCGATGTCCCGCTGATAACTCAGCCGGTCCCTGGCCGCTGTGGCCGATAGCCAAGCCACCTGATCGACCTCGCCGCCCGGCACGAAGCCCACCGAGTGGACACACCGCGCGGCCCAGCAGCTAACCCGCTTCGTGCCCGGGCCGGCCTGGTAGGTCGAGGTGCTGAGCGGTCGGCCGAGAATCACCCGCAACCCGGTTTCCTCGACCACCTCGCGGGTCGCGGTGGCCAGCACATGCTCGCCTGGCTCGCACTTGCCCTTGGGGTAGGACCAGTCGTCGTACTTGGGCCGGTGTATCAGGGCTACTTCGAGACCCTTCGCCCCGGGCCGCCAGACCACGGCCCCGGCAGCGTGAACTACGGCGCCATCGGAGCTGTCAGGCATGATCGGTCTGGCGCCGGAGTCCGGCTCGGACCTCGCTCACCTTGGCATCCGCATCGGCTGATCGACTCTGCCTGAACCGGATCAGATGCTCCTGCAGATCGATCAGCGGAGCACCCGAACTGTCCAGGTGATGTCTGGTCCAGTTCCCGTCAGGACCCAGCCACCAGGACGACACGCCGGGATCCATGGCCAGGTCGATCAGGCTCCGGAGCTCAGCCTTCTGACCCGCGTCGGTCACCCGGATCAGCAGCTCGACCCGCCGGTCCAGGTTCCGGTGCATCAGGTCGGCACTGCCCATCCAGACTTCGTCGGGACCGCCGTCCTGGCCGCCGAACGCGTAGATCCGCGAGTGCTCCAGGAACCGGCCGACGATGCTGCGCACTCTGACCGTCTCCGACAGTCCGGGCATCCCCGGTCTGAGCGCACAGATCCCACGGACCCAGAGATCGATCGGCACGCCAGCCATGGACGCGCGGTACAGCGAGTCGATGATGGCCTCGTCGATGATCGCGTTGCACTTCATCTGGATCCGTGCTGGCTTGGATTCCTGCATCAGCCGTACTTGCTCGTCGATCTGCTTGATCAGGCCGGAGCGCAGCCCGGCCGGCGCGACCAGGAGCCGTCGGTAATCGGTGCGCCTGCTGTAGCCGGTGAGGTGGTTGAACAGGTCGGTGATGTCCTCGCCGACCGTGCGATCGGCGGTGAGCAGTCCGTAGTCCTCATACAGTCGGGCGGTCTTGGGATGGTAATTGCCGGTCCCGATGTGGCAGAACCGGCGCAGCGAGCCATCCGACTCCTCCCGGACCACGAGCACCATCTTGCAGTGCGTCTTCAGCCCGACGAAGCCGTAGACGACGTGGCAGCCCGCCTCCTCAAGCTTGCGCGCCCAGGCAATGTTGGCCTCCTCGTCACCGCGCGCCTTGATCTCGACCACCACCACGACCTGCTTGCCCGCTTCGGCCGCGTCGATCAGCGCGTCCACGATCTCGGAGTCGCCGCTGGTTCGGTAGAGCGTGTGCTTGATTGCCAGCACCCGCGGATCGGCGGCGGCCGAGACCACGAGGCGCTGCACGCTCGCCGTGAACGAGTCGTAGGGCAGATGCACCAGCACGTCCCGCTCGTTCAGCGTGGCAAACACGCTGCGGTCCTGCGGCAGGGCAGTCTCAGCCGGGACGAACGCTGGGTACTTCAGGTTGCGCAGGTCAAGGTCGGCGATCGCGGATAGCCCGGTCAGGTCGAGCGGACCAGGCAGCCGGTAGACGGCGCGGTGGTCCACGTCAAGCTCGGTGACCAGCTTCTCGAGCACGTCGCTGGAGATCGACTCTTCGACCTCAAGCCGGACGGCAGGTTCGAAGCGGCGGCGCATCAGTTCCCGCTCAAGCGACTGCAGCAGGTTCTCGGTGACATCCTCATCGATCTCCAGGTCCCGGATCCTGGTCACCCGGAAGGCGTGATGCTCGATGATCTCAAGGCCAGCGAAGAGCTCGGTCAAGTGCGCCGCGATCACATCTTCAAGCGGCACGAACCTGCTTGCCGAGACGGTAAGGAACCGGGGCAGCAGCGGCGGTACCTTCACCCGCGCGAACATCGTCATCCCCGACCTCGGATCCGCCACCATGACCGCGAGGCTGAGCGACAGGCCTGAGATGAAGGGGAACGGATGCGCCGGATCGACCGCGAGCGGGGTGAGCACCGGGTAGATCCGCTCCCGGAACAGCCGCTGCAGCATGGCCTGCTCGTCCGGCAGCAGTTCCTTCCACCGGAGGATCTCGATGCCCGAGTCAGCCAGCGCAGGCAGCAGCCGGTCGCTGAAGCACCTCGCATGCCGCGCGGCTAGCTCGCGAGCCATCTGCAGCGTGTTCTCGAGTATCTGGTCAGGCGCCTTGCCGCTGACGCTCTCGACCGGCAGTCCGGTGGCCATCCGCCGGATCCGGCCGGCCACCCGGACCATGAAGAACTCATCGAGGGCGCTGGCGAAGATGGACTCGAATCTGACCCGCTCGAGCAGCGGGACGTTAGGGTCCTCGGCGAGTTCGAGCACGCGCTGGCTGAACCGCAGCCAGCTCTCCTCCCGGTCTAGGTACCGATCCGATGGCAGGTCGACAGCGCTGTCGGGCCGATCGGATGCCCCCGAGCGGTACCCGGTGTCCTGGCCGACACCGGCCAGCACCGCAGCCGCCCGCTCAGCCGTGTCCAGGTCGACCTTGTCCAGCTCCGCGGCCTGAAACTCCAGTTCCGCCGCCGCCAGGTCCCGCTCGGCGGACTCAAGGTCACGGGAGGCGGCCTCGCGTTCCCGCCTGGTAGCTTCCCGTTCCCGCTCGGCCGCACGCGAACGGGCCCTTGCCGCCGCTCGCTGGTGACCAGCGGCCATGTCCTTGACGGCATTCTCCCGGCCGGCGCCGCGCTCCTTGACCGCCGGCTTGCCAGGTACGGCCGCACGACCGGCCGACTTGCCCGCGCTCTTCCCACTGCCAGCGTTCGCTGACCTGGCCTGCCCCGAATCCATGTCCCTATACTCCCCAGGCCGACTGTGCTCCAATACCCCAGGCCCGGCGCTCACCTCGCCCCGTGATAGCCACGCAGGTCAGCCGGGGCCCAGTCGCGAGCCAGCCCGGGTTGCGGACCAGCCGTTCCTTGATCACGCGGTTCTTTCCGCAGGGGCTACTGAAAGAACCGCGTGATCATGGAACTCCGGTCGCGACCAGCCCGGGCACAGACCAGCCCGGTCAGGGACCGGCCGTGGCCGGTTGCGGTCGGGCGGCACAGCCGCCAGGATCGGATGACACGCCGGAACGGAGATCATCGCATGCGCATCGGAACATCCCTGGCCGAACCAGACGGTCCACAGGCAATCACGCTGCTCGGCGACGAGCTGCGCAGGGCAGCCGATGACGGGTTCTCGTCGGCATGGATGGCCAACATCTTCGGCCTGGACGCATTGACCGCACTGGCCCTCGCCGGTCGCGGCGTCGCCGACATCGAGGTCGGAACGGCGGTCATACCGATCTATCCACGCCATCCAGCCGTGCTCGCCCAGCAGGCGCTCACCGCGGCACTGGCGCTGGACGGGCGGCTGACCCTCGGCGTCGGGCTCTCGCACAAGATCGTGATCGAGGACATGTACGGCTACAGCTTCGACGCGCCGGCCGTGCATATGAGCGAGTACCTGTCGATCCTGCTGCCCTTGCTCGATGGCCAGCCGGTGACTTTCGAAGGCAAGACGGTCCGGGCTGGGATCGGGCTGTCAACGCCACGCACTGACCGCCAGGTACCCGTGCTGCTGGCGGCGCTCGGGCCGCAGATGCTCCGGCTGGCCGGGCAGCGCGCCGCGGGGACAGTGCTGTGGATGACCGGGCCGATCACGGTGCGGGACTACATCGTGCCGACGATCAAAGCCGCCGCTCAGGCGGCCGGGCGCCCCGACCCGCGCGTCGTCTGCATCCTGCCGGTCTGCGTGACCGACGATCCAGACGGCGCGCGCGCCCGCGCGACCAACGTCTTCGCGATCTACGGGCAGCTGCCCTCATACCGCGCCATGCTGGACCGCGAGGGCGCGGAAGGACCGGGTGACGTCGCGATTGTCGGCGATGAGGATACCGTCGCGGCCCAGATCACCGCGCTGGCGGACGGCGGCGTCACCGACTTCATCGCCGGCGAGTACGCCCGCGGCGATGAGCAGCAGCGAACCAGGCACCTGCTCAGGACCCTGATCGCCGACTGGCTCAGCGCCACCTCCGATGGACCGCAGGTGATCTGGTGAACGGACGTGATGGATGATGCCAGTTGCGCCAGGATCGCGCGCTGCTCGACATGGCTGCCGAGTTCTACCGCGCCACGATCGATTGGCCCGGTGCGGCCATAACGACAGCGTTTCTGTCAGACGACAGCAGTACGCTGCCGGCATGCCGTTAACCCATCCCCAGGTAGTCAGCATCAAGGAAGACATCCGAGCGCTCAGCGACACCGTGTCCGAAATCCTCGTCCGGGTCACCACCCTGGAAACGCGTTTCGACCAGCACGACGCCCGTTTCGACCAGCACGACGCCCGCTTCGACCAGCACGACGCCCGCTTCGACCGGCTGGAGAGTCGGCTCGACCAGCACGACGCGCGCTTCGACCGGCTAGAGAGTCGGCTCGACCAGATCGACCAGGTGCTCCACAATCACGACCGTCGGTTTGACCGGATCGACAGCGTGCTCACCGAGATCCTGGCGCGGCTCGGCAGCCAGTCCTAGGACATCGTCGACCGCGCTGCCATCGGGTGCTCATCGTCCGCTGCTTCGACGAGATAGTCGACCCGCCTGGCACGAGGCGGCCACTCTCGACCGCACCGATTCAGCCGTCCTTCGGATGACAGCTGGGCCAGCCGATCTACCGGACGGAGATGGTAATCAGCGGGTGGTTGGCTGGCCTGAGCCAGCGCAGCAGCTTGACGAGCTCTCGCTGCGGCAGCGAAACGCATCCGGCGGTGGCCGAGCCGGTCCCGACATGCAGAAAGATCGCGCTGCCGCGACCGGGAACCCGAGCTGTGTTGTACGCGATCACCGCCGCATAGTCGTACGCAGGTACCTGATGCATCGGCTCAGGGTTCGCCCCAGGATTGTGCTTGCCGGCGTTAACCCACTCGTTGTACCTGGCACTGGCCGGGTCGTCGTCCCAGAAATCGAAGCTGTAGGCATGCCGGTAGGGGAACGAGAATCCCTGGTCAGGCAACACTCCGAAGAAGAAGCTGAAGCCGTAGGTGCCGGATGGGGTCCGGCCGTCTCCCTCGCGTTTTCTGCCTGGCCTGGCTATGCCGCGATAGCCAACCCGAGCCTGCCACGGACCGAACACCATGACCCGCCGGTCACCGGACACCAGGAAGACGCGCAGGGTCGCGAACGTCGTGGAGTGCGAGACCGCGGTTACCGTGATCAGCTGCCGCACCACACCGTTTCCGCCCGGTGCCGCCGGCTGCGTGCTGGCGGCCTGCGCCGGCCAGCCGGCCGCGAGTCCAGCCAGAGTGGCCGACAGCGTGAGCGCAAGCACCCGAGTGACGTTAAGCACGTGGCGCGTTTTTGCACGAGTTATATGGTGCCTGAACCAAACGTCGCTTAGCGAGCCGGACGGCGCCTAGCAGTCGGCCATAACCAAGCCTGCGGGCCGTCACGAGATGCAGAACTCATTGCCCTGCGGATCGGCCATGGTGACCCAGGTGTGCGGGCCCTGCTGGCCCCGGTGCAGGAACGTGGCGCCGCAGGCCGTCAGCCGGGCCTGCTCGGCCTCGACTCTGTCCTGGCCGACCCAGAAGTCGATATGCACCCGGTTCTTCACCGTCTTGGGCTCGGGCACCCGCTGGAACAGGATCCGCTTCCGCTCACCGCGCTCTGGTCCGTCCGGGTGCCTGATGGCCGCACCGTCCTTCCACACCAGCTCGCCGCGGTGCGTCGTCGTGTCGTCCTTCGTCGCATAACCCTCGTCGATCATGCGGTGAATAAAGTCAGGATCGGACGGCTCGACGACCCAGCCCAGGGCATCGGCCCACCAGTCCGCCAGGTCATGTGGCGCAGCGGCGTCCACCACAACTTGGAAGTTATATGCCATGCCACTTCACCCCAGTCTCAGGTAGAGGTCGCGCAGCAGCGCGATCTCAGCTCCGTGATGCAGGACCTCACGGTGGACGTGCAGCACGAGGGCGGCCAGCGGGTACTCGGCATACGGGCCCTCGGCCGGACCGCACGGCTGGCACAGCCCGTCGACACCCAGCCTGCGGACTCCGGTGATCCAGGTGGCATACGCGTCGTCGAGCTGGCGCAGCGCCTGCTCCGCTGTTCCGGCGAACTCGAAGGCGTAGAAATCGGTGGCCGGGCCGCCGAAGTGGGCGGCACTGCGCTCGGCGAGGACCGGCACGATGATGTGCGCCAGCCGCCAGGCGATCGTCGTCACCGGCGGCGGCTCGGGCTCAGGGCCGTATTCGAGCACGAAATCGCCCGAGCCGACCGCCTTCTGGGCGCGGCTTTGACCACGCGGCCGAACACTCCAGCAACCCGCGACCGGCTCCCAGAAGTACTCCTCATCGGTGAGCCCGACGAGTCTGGGGCGCAGCTGATTCTGCCAGTACCAGTCGAGCTGACTGACCAGCTCGGCGTTCCAGTCGATGTCCATGATCGGACAGGTTAGAGGCTAATGAGGACAGAACAGGTCCTCAATTGATGGCAGACTGCGATTCGTGCCAGATAGCTCGGCCCGGCTGCTGCGGCTGCTTTCGATCCTGCAAGTCCGGCCGGAGTGGGCCGGCCCGGAACTCGCGGAGCGGCTGGACGTCACGACCCGGACGCTCCGCCGTGATATCCGGCGCCTGCGCGATCTCGGCTATCCGGTGCACGCCACCCCCGGAGTGGCTGGCGGCTACCGGCTGGGGGCCGGGGCAGCCATGCCGCCGTTGCTTCTCGACGAGGACGAGGCAGTCGCCGTGGCGGTAAGCTTGCGCACCGCAGCCCGCGGATCCGTGACCGGCATCGAAGAGTCGGCGCTGCGGGCACTTGCCAAGCTAGAGCAGGTGCTGCCGCCCCGGCTGCGCGAGCGAACAACCGCGCTGCAACTAGCTACCGTGCCGCTGACCAGCCTGGCCCCGACCGTGGATCCAGCGGCGCTAACCGCCATCGCCCGCGCCTGCCGGGACAAGCGGCGCCTTGATTTCGGTTACACCGACCATCGCGGTAACCGGACCACTCGCCAGGCCAAGCCGCACCGGCTGGTGCACACCGGCCAGCGCTGGTATCTGGTGGCGCGTGATCTGGATCGCGACGACTGGCGAGCCTTTCGGGTCGACCGGATCCAGGCCATCCGCGCCGACGGCCGCCGGTTCGTCCCGCGCGATCCGCCGGACGCCGCGAGCTTCGTTTCCAGCGCGATCACCGCTGGGCCGTATCGATTCCGGGCCCGGGTAATCATGCATGCGCCGGTCCGCCTTGTCGCCGAGCGGATGCCGCCCACCGTCGGCGTCCTGGAGGCTGTCGATGCTGAAAACTGCCTGCTCACGACCGGCGCGGACGTGCTGGACGCGATCGCGTTGCACCTGGCCCTGCTCGATGCCGAGTTCACCGTGCTCGATCCTCCCGAACTGATCAAGCGCGTCACCGAACTAGCTGACCGGCTCCGCCGGGCAACCCCGGCAGCCCGATCGCCCGCGGCCTCGTCCCCGATTCCATGATCATCGCGACATAGCATCGATTGCGCGGCCACAAAAGCGACGAATTACCCGCGAATGTGACTGTAATCGATGGTAAGTCGCCGATCGCGATCATCGGATGAGAATGTTCGCCTGGATTGGACTGGTTTGGGAGCGCGCGATCACGGCCGAATCGAGACCGTTCGGCGCTGACCCCGAGTTCGGGTCTGCGTCCGAGCCTCGGGATCGGCGAGTCAGCTGGGCGAAGGTGAGCCTAGCGGGCGTCGAGGCCGCAGGCGGCGTGGATCTCGGCCCGGCTGGCCAGCTTGACCCGGGCGCCGCGGCCGAGCGCGGCGGCCAGGTCCTTCTCCGCTGTCTCGATCCTGAGCCAGTCGTCGTAGCTGACCGGGTGAATGCCTCGCTCAGCCAGCAGCTCGCCGAATCGTGCCGACGACGCGACCCCCGCGACCCCAGCCGCCGCTGCGACGCCCGCCGCACCCGCCGCACCGGTCGTACCCGCTGCCTGGTCGGCCAGCGCATCCGCGGCCGGCTCAGGGAGCCTGAGCAGGCCGGCCCTGGGCAGCTGCGCCTCGTCGGCCCCGGGCCCGCCGGCCAGGTCTGCCAGCAGCGCCCGGACTGTCTGGGCCGCGTCGGACTTATTGGTCCCGATCACGCCGGTAGGCCCGCGCTTCAGCCAGCCGGCCACATACTCCCCGGGCAGCGGCTGGCCATCGGGACCGAGCACGCGGCCCTCCGCGTTCGGCACGGTGTGCGAGCGCTCGTCGAACGGGACTCCGGCCAGCGGCACGCTCTGATAGCCGACGCTGCGCAGCACCATCTGCACCGGCAGCGTCTCCCGCTCGCCCGTTCCGGTGAGCCGTCCGTCGGCGTCCAGCCTGGTGCGCTCGACAGTCAGGCCTTCGACCCGTTGCGCTCCGTGAATTTCTACCGGCATCAGCCAGAACCGAAGATTCAGCCGGCGTGGCGCTCCGGTCGGCGCCCGTCCCGCCCAATCCTTGATCACCGTGTAATTTCCGCGGACGTGCCGGTCCTCGCGAGCCAGCCGCGCGCTCTCGCCGCTGGCGTCGAACGCGTCCAGGTCGGCCTCGCCCTGGCCGACCACGACGTCCACTCCGGCAAGCTCGCCGAGTTCGCGCAGCTCCTTGGTGGTGAACTTGGCCTGCGCCGGGCCGCGGCGGCCGATCATGTGCACCTCGCGGACCTTGCTCGCCATCAGCGCGTCGAGCACCGGCTGCGAGACGTCGGTCTCGCGCAGCTCGGCCGGGTCGCGGATCAAGATCCTGGCGACGTCGACGGCGACGTTACCGACCCCGATCACGGCCGCCGACTCCGCGTCCAGGGTGAACCGGTCCGGGTCCATATCGGGATGCCCGCAGTACCAGTTCACGAAGTCGGTCGCAGCGAAGCTGCCTGGCAGGTCCTCACCGCCGATGCCGAGCCGTCGGTCCCGCATGGCGCCGGTCGCGTAGACAACCGCGTCATAACAGGCCAGCAGGTCGGCTCTGGTCACGCCATCGCCGAGTTGCACGCCGCCAATGAACCGGACGCCGTCGTGCTCGAGGACTCCGCGCAGGTAATCGGCGATCGACTTGATCGACTTGTGGTCCGGCGCCACGCCGTAGCGGACCAGCCCGTACGGGGTGGGCAGCCGGTCAAGGACGTCGACCAGGACGGTCCGCGGCGGGTCAAGCGCGGCGCCCTGCTTGATCAGGGCCTCAGCCGTGTACAGGCCGGCCGGGCCCGATCCGACCACGGCGACGTTGAGCGTGTTCATAGAAGGCGATTCTGCACCCTGGCCGCGCAGCGGTGCGACCGCACGCCGGAACGGCGGTCGGGCTCGGCCGTACCCGGTCCCCGACCGCGCCGGACGTGGTCGCCCAGGTCCGGCACGGGCGCGACCCGGTCAGGCTTGCTGGCCATGCACCAGGTCCAGGGTCCGCTTCGCCACGGCCTCGGTGATCGCCAGCGCCAGCTGCTGCGGGGCTAGGCCAACCTCCTGCAGGATCTCGGTACGATCGCCGTGCTCAAGGAAGCGCTGCGGCAGGCCGAAGGTCCGGATCGGCGTTTCGGTGTCGGTGTCCCGCAGCAGCCTGGCCACGGCGTCGCCGAACCCGCCGGCCGTGCCATTGTCCTCCACCGTGACCACCAGCCGGTGGCTGGTCGCCGCCTCGGCCAGAGCCGGATCGACCGGCTTCAGCCAGCGCGGGTCCACCACGGTCACGCCGATGCCCTGATCAGCCAGGCGCGCTGCCACCTGTACGCCGATGGCGGCCATCGGTCCGGCAGCCACGAGCAGCACATCAGCGCCGACCTCATCGGCCGGCCTGGCAAGCACGTCCATGCCACCGAGCGTGCCGACCGCGCCGATGTCATCGGCGACGGTCCCGCGCGGGAACCTGATGGCCGTGGGACCGTCACTGCAGGCCACTGCCTCGCGCAGTAGCTCGACCAGCCGGGCGCCGTCCCTTGGGGCCGCGATCCGCATCCCCGGCACCAGCTGCAGCAGCGAGCCGTCCCACATGCCGTGATGGCTGGCCCCGTCGGGGCCGGTCACGCCGGCCCGATCGAGGACGAAGGTGACCGGCAGCCGGTGCATCGCGACGTCCATCAGCAGCTGGTCGAAGGCCCGGTTCAGGAACGTCGCGTAGATCGCGACCACCGGGTGCATGCCGCCCATCGCCAGGCCGGCCGCGCTGGTCACGGCATGCTGCTCGGCGATGCCGACGTCGAACACCCGGTCGGGGTAGGTTTCCGCGAACTTGTGCAAGCCGGTGGGGTGCAGCATCGCCGCGGTGATCGCCACCACATCGGGCCTCCTGGCCGCGATGGCGGCCATCTCGTCGGCGAACACAGCGGTCCACAGCTGCTTCGGCTGGGCCGCCGGAGCCGGCCCGCTGGTCTCGCCGTTGCCCCTGGCCGACTGGCCATTGCCGGGCGGTGCAACAGCCTGGCCGGTCAGGCCGGCAGCGGCCTGGGCGGCCGTCGGCGGCGGGACACGGGCGGCGCCGTTGACGGCCTTCTCGGCCGCTGACCCGTTGGCCTGGACCTGCGCGCCAGGTGAGACCTGATGCAGGCAGTCCTCGTCGTTCTCCTCGGCCAGGGCATAGCCCCGGCCCTTCTGGGTGATCACATGAACCAGCACCGGGCCGCTGTACTCCCTGGCCATGCTCAGCACATACTCGACCGCCTGCGTGTCATGCCCGTCGATCGGGCCGAGATACTTCAGGCCGAGGTCCTCGAAGAGCACCTGCGGCTGCAGGAAGTCCTTCAGGCCCTTCTTGATGCCGTGCAGCGTCTCGAACAGCGGCGGGCCGACCAGGGGGGTATGCGACAGCGTGGTCTTGATCAGGTCGAGCACCTGCTCGTAGCGCTGGGACACCCGCACAGCGGCCAGGTGTTCGGCCAGGCCGCCGATGGTCCGCTGATAGGACCGGCCATTGTCGTTGACCACGATGACAACCTTGCGGTCCTTGGCCGCTGCGATGTTGTTCAGCGCTTCCCAGGCCATGCCGCCGGTCAGCGCCCCGTCACCGACAACGGCCACCACGCGGCGGTGCGTCTCGCCCCGGAGCTGATAGGCCTTGGACAGTCCGTCGGCGTAAGACAGGCTGGTCGATGCGTGCGAGTTCTCGACCAGGTCGTGCTCGGACTCGGCCCGGTTCGGGTATCCGGACAGCCCGCCGCGCTGCCGCAGCCTGGCGAAGCCATCCAGCCGGCCGGTCAGCAGCTTGTGCACGTAGGACTGGTGACCGGTGTCCCAGATGATCTGGTCCACCGGCGAATCGAAGACCCGGTGCAGCGCGATGGTGAGCTCTACCACACCGAGGTTCGGCCCGAGGTGACCGCCGTTTCTGGAAACGGCCTCGATCAGGAACTCCCGGATTTCGGCAGCCAGCACCGGCAGCTCGTCAGGCCTGAGCGCCTTGACATCCTGCGGGCCTCGGATCGACTCCAGCAGTGGCATCCTGGTGCGCTCCTCACGGTCGTCGCGGGCGGCACAGGCCCGGCCGCCCAGGCTGGGCGCCAGGACTGCCGGATACATCTTCCGGAGCCCGGGTTCGCAGATCCCGTCAGAATGACGGAGAGCGAACCCAACGAGTCTATTTCGCCCGGCCGGCCGCTCGTGCGACACCTGGCTGGCCGGGAGGCCGGTTCGACCCGGCGGCGGCCAGCCGCTATCGCAGACTCAAGCGGCGCCGCGGGCTAGCCGCTACCGCATCTGCCCTGCGCTAGCCTAGTCCTCGAGCAGACGAGCAGAGCGGTCTTGCATGCCGTACCCGGCACCGAGCCCGCGGCAGCCCCCAACGGAGGCGCGGTGATCAGGCGCTCCGGCACCGGTTGGTCTAACCGCACGCCCGTGATCGTCGCCGGACTGGGTGCGGCGCTGGCACTGGCCACGGTGGCCGCAGCGGCCGATCCGCCGACCTCGGCCGGCCAGACCGCGGCCACGAGCACCAGCACCGGGACCGTACTCACCTGGACGTTACCAACCGGGACCGGCCGCACCGGGAACGCCGCCACAGGCGCCGGGAACGCCGCTACAGACACCCCTGCATCCTTCGGTAGCGGCCCCGCCGGGCGAGCACCTGTCGGCAGCCGCCCGATGGTGCGCCGCTTTCCGGCGGCCGGCACGCCGAGCTGGCAGCTGAGCCTGATCGTTCAGTACCTGCCGTCCACGAACCAGACCCAGTACGTCGCGGTCATCGCGGGGGCCAGGCAGGCGTGGGTCTTCGGCGGCTCGAACCTGGCAGGTCACGGCGTACCTGAGGTAGCACACCGGATCAATGGTCAGTGGGGATTCCCGCTGCTGCCAGCCGGGCTGTACAGCTGGATCGCCGCAGCCAGCGCGCAGTCGCCGGCCGACATCTGGGCCGTCACCCATCTCGGTGGTTTCTTGCTGCACTGGAACGGATCGAACTGGCAGACCGAACCTAGGGGCGGCTGGCGGGCCAGCGTCCAGTTCACCGGGATCAACGCGGTCTCCGCCCGCAGTGTCTGGCTGTTCGGGGCGGGCAGCCGTGGTCATCCTGGCGGCGGAACCTGGCACTGGGACGGCACAAGCTGGAGCCCGATCAGCGGGATCGCCGGCGGCATCCGCCAGGCCAGCCCCGTGTCAGCGACCGACATGTGGGCGATCGGCGGCATCGGCGGCACCATGAATGCCCTGCTGCGGTTCAGCGGGAGCTCCTGGGCACACGTCACCCCGGCGGCGCTGGCCGGCTTTCGGTACTCAGACGTCGTGGCGCTGGCGGCGCGCAACGTCTGGGTGGCTGGGTTGGTGGCCGGCCAGCCGAAGCTGGCGCATTATGACGGGCGCGGCTGGACGGTGCGGAAAATGCCGGGAACGGTCGCTGCCACCGGGATCTGCCGGGACGGGCGCGGCGGCATCTGGGTGATCGCCAACTCCGGCAAGGCTCCTTCTGAGCTGCGAGACCTATCGGCCGCTGGCCGGTGGACGACAGCGACAGTCAGCTCTAGCTCAGCTGACGAGATCCTGGCCTGCGCCCTGGTACCGGGGACCCAGGCAGCGTGGGGCGCGGGCAAGTCAGCCGCGCTCAACGTCAAGGGGTCAGCCGCCGCGGTCTACGGCTTCGGGAACGTGCCGTAACCAGCCGGTCCCCCGTCGCTGCGGCCTGCGCTAGCCTGGCGGAAAATGGTTTTCGGGTATTTGACCGTATCGTCATTTTCGTGCTCGCCCTTAGTCCGAACGGAGAGTTGCGGTGTCCGAGACCGAGGCAGCAAGCGGCCGGGCGGCCGGCACCGGCCCGCTGATGGACGGCCGGATCTGTGTGGTGACCGGTGCCAGCTCCGGCATTGGCCAGGCCACCTCCATCGCGCTGGCCAGGCTCGGCGCGACGGTGGTACTGGTCTGCCGGGATCGCGGTCGCGGCGAGAGCGCCATGGCGCAGGTCAGCGCGGCCGCCACCGGGGAGAGCCCGGTGCTCGAGCTCGCCGATCTGTCCAGCCTGGAACAGGTCCGCGACCTAGCCGGCCGACTGTCCGGCCTGCCGAAGATTGACGTGCTCGTGAACAACGCGGGCCTGGTCATCTATCACCGCGAGCTGACCGTCGATGGCTTCGAACACACCTTCGCCCTCAATCACCTGGCGCCGTTCCTGCTGACTAACCTGCTCCGGCCGAAGCTGACGGCCAGCGCTCCGGCCAGGGTCGTCACGGTCGCATCGACCGCGCACCGAGGCGCCCGGCTTAACCTCGACGATCTGCAGCTTGAGCACCATTACTCCGCCATGCTCGCCTACTCCGGCAGCAAGCTGGCCAACATCTTGTTCACCAGGGAGCTGGCCAGACGACTGGAGGGCACCAGGGTCACCGCCAACTGCCTGCACCCGGGCACCGTGCGGACCCGGTTCGGCCAGACCGGGAGCGTCTGGCTGAGGATCGGGCTGATGATCGGCGGCCCGTTCCTGCGCTCGCCAGAATCGGGCGCCAGAACCGTGGTTTACCTGGCCAGCTCACCGGACGTCGGGGACTCCAGCGGAGGCTACTACGTCAGCGGCAAGCGCCGCGAGCCGTCGCGAGCGGCAACCAACGACGAAACCGCCGCGCGGCTGTGGGAGATCAGCGCCAAGCTCACCGGGCTGAGCTGACTGCCACGCCCAGCGGTTGCCGGCCAGCGCTGATCGTCAGGTCCCGGCCCGCCAGCAGACCGGCCACGAGCTGTGCGCCGCCGACACCGATCAGCACCCAGACCGGCACGGCCCAGCCGCCGGTAGCCGCGTGCAAAAACCCGATCGCCAGCGGCCCGGCCGCCGCCACCAGGTACCCGACGCTCTGCGCGAAGCCAGAGAGCGACGCGGCCGCGCTGGAGTCAGCCGTCCGTGCCGTGAAGAAGAAGACGCTCAGACCGAGCGCGGCACCCTGGCCGAGGCCGAGCAGGCAGACGAACTCGACCGCGGTACCAGCCGGCCCGAATCCGGTGCCGGCCAGACCCGCGATGATCGCCAGCACAGCGGCTGCCGCGATCAGGCGCTGGTCGCGCACCCGGTGCGCGATGACCGGCACGATCAGCGCGGTGACCGCGTTGCCGACGTTCATCAGGGCGAGCAGATCGCCCGCCCGGACGGCACTGCTCCCGTGATCGCGCAGCAGGGTCGGAAACCAGGACAAGGTCGCGTAGTAGGACAGGCTCTGCAGGCCCATGAACGCCGTCACCTGCCAGGCCAATGCATGCCTGCTCATCTCAAGCACGCCGAATCGCCGGGCCGGACCGATCAAGGGGACGGGATCGGAGCCAGCGGCGATCCCGGCCGGATCCGCTAGGACGCTGGCACCGGCGCTCTCGCCGGCCACCGGCCGGACTCCGGCCGCATCAGCAGCGAACGTCCTGAACCTGAGCTGCGGCGACCACACCACCGCCGCCAGCAGCGCGGGCAGCGCCCAGATGCCGAGGCACAGCCGCACCGCGGCGCCCGATCCTCCGGCGGCGGTGAAGACCGGCACCGCGATCACCGCGCCAACTACCGCACCCGCGGTCAGGGACATCAGGTAGAGCCCGATCAGCAGGCCGGCCTGGGCCGGCCTGCGCCGTTTGATCAGGCTGGGCAGCAGCACGTTCAGCAGCGCGATCGCGCCGCAGGCGATGACGGTGCCGGGGAACAGCGCCGCTCCTGGCGCCAGGCTGCGCAGTGCCAGTCCGACCGCGACCAGAACCAGGGCCAGGCCGAGCACCCGTTCCTCCCCGAGCCTTCTGGCCGCTGCCGCGCCGAAGCCGGAGAAGACCGCGAAGCTGAGCACCGGCACCGCGCCCAGCGCGGCCTCGGTGGCCGGCGACAGCCCGGCGACGACAGACAGCTCGGGGAAGATTGGCGGCAGGCTGGTGATCGCCCCCCGCATGTTGAAGGAGACCGCGAGTATCCCGCCGACCAGCAGCACGCCACCGCCCACGGCGGCGCGCCGATTCGATCGGCCGGTCACCCGGCCACCCCGCACCCGTCGGCGCTGTGGCCGCCGCGCCCGCAGCTACCGCCGCGAGGTTGGCGGCCGCCAGACCGCGGTCGCTGATCTGCTCGCCGCCACTGACCGGCGCCGCCGGTGGCCAGCACGGTTCCGGCGGGCTAGCTGCTGGCCAGCAGTGAGCGCAGCACGTACTGCATAATCCCGCCGTGCCGGTAGTAGTCGGCCTCGCCAGGGGTGTCGATCCGCACGATCGCCTGGAACTGGCGGCCGTCCGCGACCACCGTCACCTCGCGCGGAGTCTCGCCCGAGTTCATGGCCTCGATCCCGAGCACGTCGAATACTTCTCCTCCGGTGAGTCGCAGAGAGCTTGCGTTCTGCCCGGGAATGAATTGCAGCGGCAGTACGCCCATCCCGATCAGGTTGGACCGGTGGATCCGCTCGAACGATTCGACCAGGACAGCCCTGACCCCGAGCAGCGCGGTGCCCTTAGCGGCCCAGTCCCGCGACGATCCCGACCCGTACTCCTTGCCGCCGAGCACCAGCAGCGGGGTGCCTTCGGCCAGGTACTCGCGCGAGGCCTCGTAGATCGAGGTCACCGTGCCCTCCGGCAGCTTGACCGTCACGCCGCCCTCGGTCCCTGGGGCCAGCTGGTTGCGCAGCCTGATGTTGGCGAACGTGCCGCGGATCATCACCTCATGGTTGCCGCGCCGCGATCCGTAGGAGTTGAAGTCGCGTCGCTCGATGCCGTGGCTGGTCAGGTACTTCCCGGCCGGGCTGTCGGCCTTGATCGCGCCGGCCGGGGAGATGTGGTCGGTGGTGACCGAGTCGCCGAGCACGGCCAGCACCCGCGCGCCGTGAATGTCGGTCACCGGCTCCGGGGTGGCCGGCATACCGTCGAAGTACGGCGGCCGCCGAACGTAGGTCGATGCCTCGTCCCAGGCGAACACATCGCCCGGCGGTACGTCGAGCGCTGCCCACCGTTCGTCGCCGGCGAAGACGTCGGCGTAGTCGCGGGTAAACATCTCGGCGGCGACCGACCCGTGCACCACGAAGTCGACCTCGGCCGGCGACGGCCAGATGTCCTCCAGGTAGACCGGCTGGCCATCGTTGCCCATCCCGATCGGCTCCGTGGTCAGGTCGATGTCCATCGTCCCGGCGAGTGCGTAGGCGACCACCAGCGGCGGCGAGGCCAGGTAGTTCATCTTCACGTCCGGGTTGATCCGGCCCTCGAAGTTCCGGTTGCCGGACAGCACGGAGACCACGGCCAGATCGTGCTGCGCCACCGCCGCGCTGATCGACTCGGGCAGCGGACCCGAGTTGCCGATGCAGGTGGTGCAGCCGTAGCCGACCAGGTTGAAGCCGAGCTTCTCCAGGTACGGCGTCAGCTCGGCCCGCTCGAAGTAATCCATGACCACCTTGGACCCCGGTGCCAGCGTGGTTTTCACCCACGGCTTCCTGGCCAGGCCGAGTTCCACCGCGTTGCGGGCCAGCAGCGCGGCGCCGACCATCACGTACGGGTTGGACGTGTTGGTGCAGGAGGTGATCGCGGCGATCACCACCGAGCCGTGGTCGACGCTGGTCTGCGTTCCGTCCTCCAGGGTCACCGGCGTCGGCTGCGACGGCCGGTCATCCAGGCCGCCGGACACCGGGTCGGAGGCCGGGAAGGTGTCGGCGATCCCGTTGTCCAGGCTGGGCAGGTGCATGTACGAGCCGAGAGCGGTGCGGAACGAGGTCTTGGCGTCGGTCAGCGCCACCCGGTCCTGCGGCCGCTTCGGCCCGGCCAGGGACGGCACCACAGTGGACAGGTCGAGCTGGAGTTCCTCGGAGTAGCGCGCGGTCTGGCCTGGCTCGTGCCACAGTCCCTGCTCCTTGGCGTAGGCCTCGACCAGCGCGACCTGCTCGGCTGGCCGACCGGTCAGCCGCAGATAGGTCAGCGTCTGCTCGTCGATCGGGAAGATCGCGCAGGTGGATCCGAACTCCGGGCTCATGTTCCCGATGGTGGCCCGGTTCGCGACCGGGACGGCGGCCACGCCATCGCCGTGGAACTCCACGAATTTTCCGACCACGCCATGCTTGCGGAGCAGCTCGGTGATGGTGAGCACCAGGTCGGTGGCCGTGGTGGCGGTCGGCAGCTGGCCGGTCAGCCGGAACCCGACCACCTTCGGGATCAGCATCGAGATCGGCTGCCCGAGCATCGCCGCCTCGGCCTCGATGCCGCCGACGCCCCAGCCGAGCACGCCGAGGCCATTCTCCATGGTGGTGTGCGAGTCGGTTCCCACGCAGGTGTCCGGGTAGGCGGTCAGCCCGCCGCCGACCGCCTGGCCAGTCATGATCACCCTGGCCAGGTGCTCGATGTTGACCTGGTGCACGATCCCGGTGCCTGGCGGGACGACCCGGAACTGCTGTAGCGCCTGCTGGCCCCAGCGCAGGAACGCGAACCGCTCGGAGTTGCGCTGGTACTCGAAGTCCACGTTGCGCTCGAAGGCATCGGGCCGTCCGAAGATGTCGGCGATCACCGAGTGGTCGATCACCAGCTCGGCGGGCACCAGCGGGTTGATCTTCGCGGCATCGCCGCCCAGCGCCTGCATCGCCTCGCGCATCGTGGCCAGGTCAACCACCGCGGGCACGCCGGTCAGGTCCTGCATGATCACCCGGGCCGGGCTGAACTGGATCTCGGTGTCCGGCTCCGCCGCCGGCCGCCACTCCGCCAGTGCCCGGATGTGGTCACCGGTGACGCTCACGCCGTCCTCGGTCCGCAGCAGGTTCTCCAGCAGAACTTTCAGGCTGAACGGAAGGTCCGAAGCCGCTGGCAGCACGCTGAGCCGGTGAATCTGGTAGCTGGTCCCGCCCGTCGTCAGGGTGCCGCGAGCACCGAAGCTGTTAGCTGTCATGATGACCTGCCCTCCTGCCGTCCGGTGGCACCCGGCACCCGGTACCCGGCGCCCGGCCGACCCGCGTTCCGCGTCTGCCGCAATCCTGCCGTAGCCCGGCGGGACCGTCGCGCTCAGGCTGGTCGGCCCGGCCAGCACCGCGACCACTCCGCCCACTCCGAGAAGTATCTTGACGTCAAGTTACCTTGCCAGATTAACGAGCAGGGTCTCTCGATGTCAAGCTATTCACTGGGGTCGGCCCCGGCCGCGACGCTGACCAGGTCCGCGGCGGTCGACCGGGTCAGCACCCGGACGGCACGGGCGGCCGGCGACAGCCGCAGCGCCGACCTCGGCAGCCACACCCGCAGCGCATCGGGCTGTGACTCGAAGACCAGTGGCGGCTCAAGCACCAGGGCCTCGCCGTCGACGCCCACCTCGACCGGCCCGGCCGAGTCGACCTCGAACCTCGCCTGAGTCCACTCCCGCCAGCCAGGGAACCGGCGGACCTGCCCGGCTAGCTCCAGCATCATGAAGCGGCGGGCGTCGGCCGCGTCGGTCACCTGCACCATCACGATTCCCAGCAGACCCTTGTCCAGGTGCTCCCTGGTGCCCCGGCCGCCGGGGTGCGCGAGCTGGTAGGGATCGTTCGACACCAGGATCAGGTGCGCGGTCTCGAACCGGCCTCCGGTGGGCCCTTCGAACCGAAGGTCGAGCGGCGTCGCGTCCGGTCCGAGCAGATCAGGCAGCAGATCCGCGGCGGTCTTGACCTTGGCATCCCGGTACTGGGGTGACTGCACCACCTTGGCGTACAGCCCGAGCGAGCAGTTGTTCACGAACGTGCGGCCGTTGACCGTGGCCAGGTCGATCCGGCTCTCGACGCCGTCGGCGAACGCGTCGAGAGCGCCGACCACGTCGTCCCGGTCCAGGCCGAGGTCGAGGGCGAAGTGGTTGCGCGTTCCGGCCGGGACGCAGACGTGCGGAACCCCGAGCCTGGCGGCGACCGACGCGACCGCGGCCTGCGATCCGTCACCGCCGGCCATGCCGATCACCTCGGCGCCTCCCGCGATGGCGCCCTCGGCCAGCCCGATCAGGTCATCCCCCGGCCGCAGGATGACCGGCTCGATGCCGCGTACCCGGCATTCATCGGCCAGCGCGAAGTGCTCGGCCTTGCCGCCGCCCGATTTCAGGTTCATGATCAGGACGGCCGTCGGCGCGGCCTGGTGCGGCGCGGACCCGCCCGAGTCCCGCACTGCCGTGTCACCCGCCGCGGGCTTCACCGCCGCCTGCTTCACCGCCGCCTGCTTCACCGCAGCCTGCTGCTGGGACCGCAGCGCTTTGGGCGTCCGACGCAGCGCGTGCCGGGCGCAGAGTACAGAAACGAAGGCCAGCAGGACCACGAGAGCCACCAACCAGAGCTTGATCACCGCCAGGACCAGGCCGGTCACCAGCACGGCCAGCGCGACCACCGCGATGACCATGGCCACCAGCCGGACTACGCCCCGCCGCGACACGGCATACCAGCACGCCGTCACGCAGCCGATCAGTCCGATCAGTGCCAGGATGATCGCCCCCAGCCGAGCGAGGACGTTCAGCGCCACCAGGACCACCGCCGCGGTCACGGACAAGATGGCGATCACAGCGCTCAGGCGCTCACTCAATGTCGGCCTCGGGCCAGTTCTCCCCGGCACGGCCCCCCCGTCGTCCTGGCGTTCTCCGTGGTCATGCCCCAGATCAGTGCCCGGCATCCGGTGTTAGCATGCACCGATGGCGCAGGGGGGAGCTGACGGCGAGCCGCCGCTTCAAGCGGGCCGACCGCTCTCGGCCAACGGCGAGTCTGCGGCCGCAGGGGCCGAGACAGTGGCCGAGGCGGTGGCCGATCGGCTGGCTGATCAGCTGTCCTGGCTCGGGGGGCCGACTCGGCAGCGGCTGACCGAGGCACTGCACCAACTCGGCGCGATCGACCGGGCCGTCTATGCGGCCGTCGCCGCAGTCCCGACCCCGGCTCTGGACCAGGCCATGCGTCGGCTGTCCAACTCCGCCAACGACTCCAGGCTCTGGCTCGGCATCGCCACCGGGCTCGCCGTCACCGGCCCGGCTGGCCGACGGGCCGCGGTCCGCGGCCTGCTGGCAATCGGGGTCGCCTCCGCCGTCGTCAATCTGGGCGTGAAGTCGGTCTCCGCGAGGCGGCGGCCGGATCGGGCAGGTGCTGGCGTTCCCAGTGAGCGTTACGTCAAGATGCCGTCGTCGACATCGTTCCCATCCGGGCACTCGGCGTCCGCGTTCGCCTTCGCGACCGCGATCAGTCGGGACAACCCCTGGCTGGCCATCGCCATCCAGTTCGTGGCCGGCGGCGTGGCCTACTCGCGGGTGCACACCGGCGTGCACTACCCCGGCGATACCGTGGCCGGAGCCCTGATCGGGGCCGGCACCGGCCAGGCAGTCAGCACCGTCTTCGACCGCGCCGTAGCCAGCCGCCGGTCGCGCCGTGGCTCACCGGCTTCCCGTCCCGATCCGCACTAACCTCGGTGGCCCGTTGCCTCCCACCTCACGGTGCCGACGGGCGGGCCCAGCGGATCGTCAGCTACGGCTCAGCCGCCGGATCGTGCGCAGCCATGGCTCAGTCGAGGTCGAATGCTGCGTGAATCGCTGCCGTCAGGGCGGCTTCCTGTGCGGGCAGCAGGTAGCCGATCTGGCGGCCCAGCGCGTTCTCGGGCACCGTCACGATGTTGTCGCAGCTGACAACGCAGGCATTCTCCAGGCCGTTCGCCGGTCCCAGCGGCACAGTCAATAGCCGAGCCGATTTAGGCGTTTTGTGGCCGCGCAACGCAATCGATGCCAGGTGGCCGACCCGCCGGTTCATGGCGGTGATCACGGGTTGATTTGCCCCGGTTTGAGACGCCCGTCCGGAAGCCAACAGCTGGACTGCTTACGAGTTCCCCCGCGATTGAGACGGGGGTGTGAAGCGGGCGATGGTGTGGTGCCAGCCCGCCCGATCGCCGTCCTGGCAAGATAGCGGCATGGAACGTGTGGTTGGGATCGGTGGATACTTCATGCGGGCCGCCGACCCGGCGGCCCTGGGCGCGTGGTACCGCGATTGCCTGGGCCTGGACGCCGATGAGAACGGCCTGTGGCGGCAGGGAGCCGGGCTGACGGTGTTCGCGACGTTCGAGTCCGAGACCGGCTACTTCGGGTCCCGCGCCCAGCAGACCATGCTCAACTTCCGGGTCCGCGACCTGGATGCGATGCTCGCACAACTGCGCGCCATGGGAGCGGACGTGGCTACAGAAACGCAGGACATGGAGGGTGTCGGTCGATTCGGCTGGGTCACCGATCCCGAGGGCAATCGGGTCGAGCTGTGGCAGCCCGCCTGACCGTGTCTTCACGCAGGCGGTGACGTACCGGTGCCCACTAGGTTGCCAGGGTGTGAACCTTGGTCAGGCCCGCGCGGCCATGTCCCATTACGCCTTCTGCGGGCTGTCCCGGGTACACCTGGGCGAGCTTGTCACTGAACTCGCGCCGCGGTGGGAGGCGCGATGCGAGTCCGGGCGCCGCCAGCGGCGCCGCGGCGACCGGCGGCGCCAGGCCTGCCCTGGGCCAAAATACGAGTTGGTGTTCACCGACCGACTGCTGGTCACCCTGGCCCACCTGCGCACCGGTTTGACCCACGAGGCCCTCGGCGTGATCTACCAGGTCGGGTCCTCCACGATCGGCCGCGCGATCGGCGAGATCAGGCCGCTGCTGGCCGGACGCGGGTTCGCCGTCCCGCAACGACCAGGCCTGCGCCTGCGCACCCTGGCCGACGTGTTCGCCTACGCCGAGGCCGAAAACGTCACACTGCGCATCGACGGCACTGAAACCCAGGTCCGTCGGCCGAAGGCCGGACGCCCCGGACGGGCCGCCTTCGTCCCCGGAAAGCGCAAGCCGGATCGCCGTCGAACACGCAAACGCCGAACTGCGTCAATGGCGCCCCTTGCAGCGCTGGACAGGACGCCGCCAGGACTACGCCGAGACACACTGCGCGATCGCCGGCTTGTCTCTGACCGCGCCGCCAAACGAGCCGCCCGCCGCCGGCCCAGCACCGAACTCGTGCCCGCCTTCCCCACAGATGGCCCGGGCGGCTTGAACTGAACCCGGCAGGACGGCTCGGTTCGAACCCACCAGTCCGACGTGAGCTGAATGGACATCCGACTGACCGAAGCGCGTATTGACCGTCGCCCGTATCTCATGGCTTCCGTACCACCTCAGCGGGGCGGCGCTGCGGTGGTGTTGGGGTGCCGAGCGTGCCTACTGGAGCCATGCGGGAGCAGACGTACTGTTCAAGGCACCGGGGGCGACGTCACGGCCGCTGCTCGATGACTTTCGCGTGTAGAAGCTTTCCGACGAGCTCGATGCGGAGACGGGGATCGGCAGCGGCGTTCTTGGAGTGGAGCTTGAGCTTGGAGTAGGTGAGGTTGAGCCCGTCGGTGTCGATCACGATGCCCGGCGAGCTGACGATGAACAGCTTGCCGTGCACCATGTCCGTCTCGATTCGCAGGACATCCGAGGTGATCACCGCGTGGGTGAAGTCGAGGGTGACTCGGCACTCTTGCGTGCGAAGCTCGATGCGCGCGGGTAGCGACCAGCGCCCCTCCCGTACGTACCTGCCGCCGTGTTGCTCGACCACGAGTACCTCTTTGCCTTTGGCTGCGGGCGCGATCGGCAGGTCGGCGGTGAGCTCGGCCAACTCGCCGAGCGTCCGGGCTGAAAGCGCGCTCTCCAGCCGGGTGTCGAGTTCCTCGGCGCTGAGTCGGCCGTCACCGCCGGCGACCCGCAGCGCATCCACGACGCGGTCGCGATCCGCGTGCGATGCCCGCAGGTCGGGCAGGTCATTCGACATGGCAGCCACGTTAGCAAGGCAGACCGTCCCCAGTAGCCATCGGTCGGCCGCGCTCTGCGGAGATTGCAGCAGGTCGAAGCGGACCAGACCACCAAGGTGCCGCCCTGCGGGAATCGCGCCGCAAGCTGTAGCCCGACAACCATTCAGCGAACGTCGGACTGGTGGGTCCGAATCGAGCCGTCATGCCGGGTCTAATTCAAGCCGCCAGAGCCACACAGACTGCTGAACCGTCCGACCCACATCACGCCAGCATGCCCCGACCCCAATCGCGGAGGGAGGTCGTTAGAATGCCGCCAGTTCGTCGGCTGCGGCGTACGGGTCCAGCTTGCCGCTGGCGACCTGGGCGGCCAGGTCGTCGAGCCTGGACTCGCCGGGCAGCCCGCCTAGCCGGCGCCGGATCTCGGCGACCGCGATCGCCGAGATCTCCTCGCGGGCCCTGACCAGGCGGCGCTGGTCGCCCTCCCCCGACTCGCCAAGCCAGGCCCAGTGCGCGTCCAGCCTGGTGACCAGCTCGTCGACTCCCTCGCCGGTCGCAGCCGAGATGGCGACGATCGGAGGTTTCCAGGTGCCCTCGTCATACCTGGCCATCGACAGCATGGTGCGCAGATCCCTGATCACCTCCTGGGCGCCTGGCCGGTCGCACTTGTTCACCACGAAGATGTCGGCGATCTCCAGAATGCCGGCCTTGGCGACCTGAATAGAGTCGCCCATCCCGGGCGCGACGATCACCAGGGTCGTATCGGCCAGCGACGCGATCTCCACCTCCGCCTGCCCGACTCCGACGGTCTCGATGCCGATCAGGTCGAAGCCGGCCGCGTCGAGGATCCGAAGCGCCTGCGGCGCCGCCCAGGACAGGCCGCCCAGGTGCCCGCGGCTGGCCATCGACCTGATGAACACGCCGGGGTCGGTGGCGTGGTCTTGCATCCTGACCCGGTCGCCGAGCAGGGCGCCACCGGTGAACGGCGAGGTGGGATCGACCGCCAGGACGCCTACCTGCAGATCGCAGGCCCGGTACGCCCGCACCAGCGCACCGGTGACCGTCGACTTCCCGACACCCGGCGAGCCGGTCAGCCCGACCACCCGCGCCCGGCCGGTATAGGGGGCAACCGCCCGCATGACCCGCCGCAGCATAGGCGAGCCATTCTCGACCAGCGAGACCAGCCGTGCCAGTGACCGGCGGTCACCACTACGCGCAGCGGCGACGAGCGCCTCCGGATCCGAACGCACGTGGGCTCAGTCGCGGCCGGCCGGCGAAACCCTGAGCAGCAGGGCGTCACCCTGGCCACCTCCGCCGCACAGCGCAGCGGCACCGAGACCGCCGCCGCGCCGCCGCAGCTCGTAGATCAGGTGCAAGGCGAGCCGGGCCCCGGACATGCCGATCGGGTGGCCGAGCGCGATCGCGCCGCCATTGACGTTGACGATGTCCGGCCCGATGCCAAGGTCCCGCATCGACTGGATGGCCACCGCGGCGAACGCCTCGTTGATCTCGATCAGGTCCAGGTCGCCAATGGTCAGCCCGGCCTTGGCCAGTGCCTGCCTGATCGCATTGGAGGGCTGCGAATGCAGTGAGTTGTCCGGGCCGGCCACCACGCCGTGCGCGCCGACCTCAGCGAGCACCTCGGCGCCTGCGGCCGCCGCAGCCTGTGCCGACATGACCACGACGGCGCACCCGCCGTCGGAGATCTGCGAGGCGGACCCCGCCGTGATCGTGCCGTCCGCGGCGAACGACGGGCGCAGCTTGCTCAGCGTCTCCACCGTGGTGTCCGCCCGGACGCCCTCGTCGGTGTCGACGACGACTGGGTCTCCACGCCGCTGCGGCACCGACACCGGCACGATCTCCTCGGCGAACAGCCCGTTCTTGATCGCCGCCGCGGCCCGCTGGTGCGAGCGGGCGGCGAACTCGTCCTGCTCCTCGCGGGTTATCGCGAGCCTGGAGTTGTGCCGCTCGGTGGACTCGCCCATCGAAAGGTGGTCGAAGGCATCGGTCAGGCCATCGAAGGCCATCGCGTCGATCAGCTCAGCTGAGCCGTACTTGATCCCCTTGCGGGCTGCTGGAAGCAGGTGCGGTGCCGCCGTCATGGACTCCATTCCGCCCGCTACGACCACGTCGAACTCGCCGGCCGTGATCAGCTGGGCAGCGAGCGCGATCGCGTCAAGTCCGGACAGGCAGACCTTGTTGATCGTGAGCGACGGGACCGTCATCGGGATGCCAGCCGCAGCCGCGGCCTGCCGCGCCGTGATCTGGCCCGTTCCGGCCTGCAGCACCTGGCCCATGATCACGTAGTCAACCTGGTCGCCGGTCAGGCCGGCTCGGTCCAGCGCGGCCTTGATCGCGAAGCCGCCGAGCTCAGCGCCGCTGAAGTCGCTGAGTGATCCGAGTAGCCGCCCGATCGGTGTTCGCGCCCCGCCGACAATCACCGCTTCATTCATAGCTGCAACGATACCTAGATCCGCTGGCCGGCGACGGTGCGGCGTAATCGGGAAGGGAAAGGCCTTGCTGACGCGCATAGACCACATCGGAATCGCATGCCGGGATCTCGCCGAGAAGATCGCCTTCTACCAGTCCACCTTCGGCCTGACGGTGATCAGTGAGGAGACCAACGCCGAGCAGGGGGTCAGAGAGGCGATGCTGATGGTTGCCGACGCTCCGGCCGGCACCTCCTACGTCCAGCTACTCGAGCCGCTCGGATCCGACACCCCGGTAGGCCGGTTCCTGGCCCGCCGTGGCGAGGGAATCCACCATGTGGGCTACGGAGTGGCGGACATCACGGCAGCGCTTGGAGCCATCGGGGCGACTGGTGTCCGATTGCTAGACGCGAGGCCGAGGCATGGGTCGATGGGTGCCGCCATCGCATTCCTGCACCCGGCGGATGTGGGCGGCGTGCTCACCGAACTGGTCCAATCGGCTCGGCAGCCGTAGCCGCCTTTCATGACCGCGGCTGCGATTAAGCCGGGGCAAGCCTGGTAATTCATCAGCTACGGCACGAGCAACCGCGAACGGGCCACCAACGGCCGGACGGCGGAGTACGCTGCGAGCACCGGGAAAGTGACTGGCGTGCGGGCTGTGACCCTGACAGCATGACGCTGCGGCGGGCTGGCCAGCAAGCAAGACGACCGCACCGGCGTTGGGCATCCCCGGTCCAAGCAGGCTCCAGGATGCTGAAACCCCCGTCTACCCAGGATTAGGCGACATGCAGCCCGATATCAATGCCCAGCTCGGCACCTTCTTCGACGACGACCAGCCGCCGCATTTCTCGCAGAAGATGCGCGGTTACGACCAGGAGGAAGTCGAGGAGTACCTCAGGAAGAAGGACGGCGAGCTGCGCGCGGTGCGCGAGAACGAGCAGGCTCTGAAGCAGGAGCTGGCTTTCGCGCACCGTCAGATGCAGGAGCAGGAGCGCCCGACCTACTCTGGCCTCGGCTCGCGGATCGAGCAGCTGCTCCGGCTGGCCGAAGAGCAGCGGGACGAGATCCTGCAGGAGGCCAGGTCGGAGGCGAGCCAGGTGCTCGCGTCGGCCAAGGTCGACGCTGCCGAGCTGCGGGCCGGCGCCGAGAACGAGACCGCTGAGCTGCGTGCGAACGCCAAGCGGGAGACCGACGAGCAGATTGCCTCGTCCGAGCGGGAGGCCGACAGCATTCGCACCACGGCCCGCCGCGAGTCCGATGAGCTGACGTCGACCACCGAGCGCGAGGTCGCCAAGCTGCGGGCGATGGTGGACCACGAGGTCGCGGAGAAGCGCGCTGCCGTCGAGCGTGAGATCGCCAAGCTGCGCACGACCACCGAGCGCGAGGTCGCCCAGCTGAAGGCCTCGTCCAAGCGCGAGCGGGACGAGATCCTGACGACCTCCAAGCGCCAGGCCGACGAGATGCGCAGCCAGGCCCAGCGGATCCTGGAGGAGAGCGAGGCCCAGCGGGCTCAGGCCGAGGCCGAGTTCGATATCCAGCTCGCGTCGCGGCGCGAGGAGGCCGAGCGGCAGGAGGCCGAGCGGCTCGCAGCCGCACAGGCGGCGACCCAGCGCCTGGTCACCGAGGCCGAGCAGCGCGCGGCGACGGCCGAGCAGCGGGCCACCAAGGCCAGCGCGCAGGCCGAGCAGTCGCGCCGGGACGCTGACGATCACGCCAAGCAGCTGGTCAGCGGCGCGAAGAAGAACGCCGACGACATCGTCGCTCAGGCTAAGGCGCAGGCAGACCAGCTGCTGGCCGAGGCCAAGGCAGAGGCCGACCGGCACGCGAGCACGGCCCAGCGCAGGGTCGACGAGGCTAACAAGCAGTACGAGACAGTCCAGGCGCACCTGGCGCAGATCAGCCAGCTGCTCGGGCCGCAGGCCGCCACCCTCGCCTCCCCCGCGCCTGCTCCCGCGATCCAGGCACCAGCACCCGCCCGTGCGGTTGCTGCGGCTCCGGCGGCCAACGGCGGAGCAGCCCAGACCACCGCACGTCCCGCCCCGGCAGCCGCTGCGAAGACAGAGCAGAAGCAGCCGAACGGTAAGCAGACCGAAGGCGACGACGAGAACTGGTGGACTGAGTAGCAACGCAGGCTCCGAAGGCCCCCGCCGCTCCTAGCGCGGGGGCCTTCGCTGCTAGTCGGATGCTTGCCAGCGGCGGACGGCCATGGCGCCTGGGACGACCGTCAGGGCGACCAGCCAGCAACCGAACTCCACCAGCGGGACGGCCGCCGGTCCGCTGTCCGCCAGCGCCCTGACCAGATTGGCTGCGGCGGTGACTGGGCTGTCCGCGGCAACGGGCTGCGTCCACCCCGCCAGCAGACCGACCGGTGCGAACGCAGAACTGACAAAGGTGATCGCGATCGCCGGGAAGAACAGCACCCGCTCGGCCGTCTCCGGGTCACCGATGATCAGGGCCAGCCAGGACGAGGCGACAGCGACCGCGAGTCCGAACGCGACCGCGATCGCGGCGATCCCGGCCATGCCAGCCAGTCCAGCGCTGACCCGGAAACCGAGCAGGCGACCAATGCTCAGCAACAGGCCTGCCTGGACCGCGAGGATCAAGGCGTCGCTGGCCAGCCTGCCGAGCAGCACCCACCGGACTATATGACTAGCGGATATTCTGTCGGACCGGCCGGTGCCCCTGGTGCGTCCAGGTCGAGCAACCCGGACCTGGAGGCTGCCCGAGCGGCTCGTGCTTCCGAGCCGTCCGATGATCTGGTGGTCAGCGTGATCGGCCGGCTGTTCCGGCTGGCACCGAGGCTGATGGAGTTGCAGGAACTCGGCGCGCGCCAGTACGGCCTCGGATTTGCCCGCGGCCGGGCGCTCTGGGCGCTGCGCGAATCAGGACCAGTGCTGATGCGGACCCTCAGCCAGGCACTCGGCGTTTCTCCCCGCACGGTTACCGACCTGGTTGACGCGCTTGAGGCCGACGGCTGGGTGACCCGCAGCCCGCACCCCACTGACCGCCGGGCCACCATCATCGCGCTCACCACCTCCGCCGAGGCAGTCCTAGCCCGGCTGGACCTCTCCTACCGGAGCCTCGCATACGCTCTGGTCGGCGACGTGGCGCCGGCTGACCTGCGCCGGATGCGGGCGGTCATCGGCCAGCTTGAGGACCGCCTGGACGAGTCCGTCGCCAAATCGGTGGCCACCTTCGAAGCCGGGTCATCGGCGCCGTTGCCAGGCCGCACCGGAGGCAGACCGCCAGCGCCGGGCGGCCGCCAGCGCCGGGTCGCGGACTAAGCTGTCCGGCCGCCGTCGATGACGAGAACCTGACCGGTCAGGTGGGACCGGAGGCAGACCGTCAGCACCGGGCGGCCGCCAGCTCAGGGTTGCCGACTAAGCTGTCTGGCCGCCGTCGATGACGAGAACCTGACCGGTCATGTAGGACGAGGCGTCGCTAGCCAGGAAGATGGCCGGGCCGATCATCTCCTGCGCCGTTGCCCAGCGGCGCATCGGCACGGTGGCGACCGTCGCCGGGCCGGCCACCGGGTCCTCCCAAAGATTTCGGTTCAGGTCGGTGGCCGTCCAGCCGGGGCACAGGGCATTGACTCGGACGCCGTCGGCGGCCCACTCAACGGCCAGCGTCTTGGTCAGCGAGATCAGGCCCGCCTTGGCCGCGCCGTACGGCGCGATCAGCGGAGAGGAAGCCACGCCAGCCACCGAGGCCACGTTGATCACCGATCCCTGGCGCCGGTCGAGTAGGTGACCGGCGAAGGCGTGGCAGACATAGACCGCGGAGGTCAGGTTCAGCCTGATCAGCTTGTCCCAGCCAGATAGCCGCAGGTCGCGGAAGCTGACCATGAAGTTGGACCCGCCCGCGTTGTTCACCACCACATCGACGTGCCCGAGCTGGTCGATAGCTGCGGCCGCCGCATCGGCCACTCCCGCCTGGTCGGTCACATCGGCCGGGATGACGATCGCCTTGCGGCCGAGCGCGGTCACGTCGTCCGCGGTATCGGCCAGCCCCTGCGCTGTCCGCGCCACCAGAGCAACGTCCGCGCCGGCCTGGGCCAGGGCCACGGCGATGGCACGGCCGATCCCGCGCGACGCACCGGTAACGAAGGCCGTCTTGCCGGTGAGGTCGAAGAGGCTCACGGTCATTCCTTCCATTCAGCGGGAAGCGGCCAGGCGGTAGGGTTCACCAGCCGCACGATCTCATTGAGCACAATCCGCACGTACTTCTCCCCGATCCACAGATGCTTGGCCTGGTCGACCGCGATGACCTGCGCCTGTGGCACCCGGCCAAACCGGGCCTTGGCCTCGTCCGGCCGCAGGTAGTCATCGAATTCGGGCACCAGCGCGACCAGCGGCCGTCCGCTGCCCGCCCAGCCGTCCAGGTCGGCTTCGCTGGCCCGGCGCAGGGCCGGCGAGAGCAAGATCGCTCCCTCGATCTGCGGCACGTTGCCCCACAGCAGCGCCAGCTCGGTGCCGAACGACCAACCGACCAGCCAAAGCCTGGGCAGCCCAGCGGCCACGCAGAACGCGATTGCCGCCGACACGTCGTACTGCTCGGACTGGCCGCCGCCGAACCGACCGTCGCTGGTCCCCCGCTCTGACGACGCACCGCGGGTATTGAACCGCAGGACCGCCAGGTCGGCCAGGGCCGGCAACCGGAACGACGCCTTGCGCAGCACGTGGCTGTCCATCGTGCCGCCCGCTGTCGGCAGCGGATGCAGGCAGATGAGCGTCGCCACCGGCTCGCGGTCAAGCGGCTTGGCCAGCTCGCCGACCAGATCCAGGCCGTCGGCGGTGTGCAGGACGATGTCCTCGCGGCGCGCGGGAAGCACCGTGCTCGGTCGGATCGGGTGCGCCCGGATCTCGGTCATGATCTCCTCACCGGTTCGTACTCGGTCCCGGCCCGGCGCGCCGCGGACGGCGCTGCCAGCAGGCATTATGCCAATGTCTGCGGTCATGCGGTCCTGGCGTCTGGGCCGGCCAGACGACCACGTGCGCCGTGCCTGGCCTGATCTCCTGGTCACAGCCCGGACACCGGTACAGCTTCGTCGCCGCGACGCCGGGAACCTGCCGGACCACCCACTCGCCGTCCGGCCAATCCTGAACCTGCGGTGGTCCGAGCCGCACCGGCGCGTCGTCGTCCCCGCCGTCGGCGGTCCAGCTGGTGCCCGCCGGCGTCCGGCCCGCTCGCCTCGGGCGGCGCGGCACCTCGCTGGGCAAGCGCCGGGCCTTACGCGGGCTCATGTCCCGCGCTGCGGCTGCTGCGCGGCCGCCGTGCCTCCGGCCCACTCCGGCCCAGCCATGTCATGCCCAGTCATGTCATGCCCAGCCGCCTCGCCCCCAGCCGTCTCGCGCCCAGCCGTCTCGCGCCCAGCCGCCTCGTTACCGGCAGCCGACGAGCCAACCGTCGACAACCCAGCAGGCAACCACCCAGCTAGCGCTATCTCGGCGAGCAGCAGCGGCGGCGCGAACGCCGGATCGCCGTACCCGGCCTGCATTGCCCGCAGCACGCCGAGCACCCGCTCAGGCCCGAACTCCGCCAGCAGCTGCATCGGCCCACGTGGGTAGCCGCAGCCCAGCGTCATCGCCGCGTCGACATCGCCAGCTGTCGCGTATCCGTCAGCCACCATCGCCACGGCATCTCGCAGGTGCGGGTAGATCAGCGCGGCGGCCAGCAATCCTGGCCGGTCGGCCGACCGAACCGAGCGCAGGCCAAGTCTGCCGGTCAGGGCCTGCGCGGCAGCCAGTGCGCTGGCCGAGGTCAGCCGGGTAGGCACCAGCTCGGCCAGTTGCTGGCCGGCCAGATGCAGTCCGACCGCGTCAGCGCCCCGCCCCGCTGCCACCGCCGCCGCGAGCACGCCGCCCTCCGGGCCGACCGCGACGATCGCCAGGTCCGTCGGGTGCGCCGGGTTGCGGGTAACGCTGATCCCGGCTGCCGCGATCAGGCTGGCTAGTTCGGCCGCACGGTCATGGTGCCGCCCGCCGGGCCGGGCGCCGTCGCCGTGGCCGACCCGGTCACCGGACCCGTGACCGGCCTCCGGCTCGATCAGGGTGATGGTGCCGGGAGGAGGCGGCTGGTCTTCGTTATGCATCATCGGCGACTCGGCGGCCCGGGCAGTTCCCTTCGCCGGATAGTCGTAGAACCCGCCGCCGCTCTTGCGGCCGGTGCGGCCGGCGGCGGTCAGGCGGCGCAGCAGCGGTGCCGGGATGTAGCGCGTGCCGCCGAACTCGGTATGCAGGACCTCAAGGACCGCGAGCGAGGTGTCCAGCCCGATCAGGTCGAGCAGCGCCAACGGGCCCATCGGCAGGCCGACCGACTCGGTGACTGCCGCGTCGATGTCCTCGCGGGTGGCATAGCCGGTTTCGAGCAGCCGCACCGCGTGATTCAGGTAGGGCAGCAGCAGCGCGTTGGCGACGAACCCGGCTCGGTCGGTGACTTGTACCGGCGTCTTGCCCAGCTTGCGGGCAAGCTCGGTGACGGCGCGGCCGACCGCGGGGTCGGTGCGCACCGTGGTGACCACCTCGACCAGCCGCATCACCGCAGCCGGGTTAAAGAAGTGCATGCCGACGACCCGGCCCGGATGCGCCGACCCGGCCGCGATCGCCGTGACCGACAGCGAGGAGGTGTTCGTCGCGATGATGGCATCCGGGCGGACGACCCGGTCCAGCTCGGTCATGATCTGCTGCTTGATCGCCAGTTGCTCGGGAACGACCTCGATCACCAGGTCAGCAGGGGCGGCCTCGGCCAGCACCGTGGCCGGCCTGATCCGGCCGAGAATGTCCGCGTGCTCGGTCTGGGTCAGCTTGCCGCGGGAAACGGCCCTGGCCAGCGAGCCGTCCAGGATCGCCATGCCGCGGCCAAGCGCATCCGGATCCACCTCGATCGCCGTCACCGCGAAGCCACCGCGGGCGAACACCTCCGCGATACCCGCTCCCATCGTGCCAAGCCCGATGACCGCTACCTCGCGAATGTTCATGCCGTGACATTACCGAGACGAACCACATCGCAGCGCAGCCGGGCCAGGGCGGCTGAAGGCTACAGTGTTCCCGTGCGGCTCGTGATTGCTCGGTGCAGCGTGGACTACGCGGGGCGCCTGTCGGCACATCTTCCGCCGGCCCTGCGGCTGCTGATCGTCAAGGCGGACGGCTCCGTCCTCGTGCACAGCGACGGCGGCAGCTACAAGCCGCTCAACTGGATGTCCCCGCCGTGCCGACTGGCTGAGTCCGACGGCGAGTGGGTGGTCACCGGGAAGTCCGGCGAGACGCTGACCATCCATATCGACGAGATCATCAGCGATACCGCGTTCCCGCTCGGCGAGGATCCCGGGCTGGTCAAGGATGGCGTGGAAGCTCATCTGCAGGAACTGCTCGCGGCTCAGCTCGGCGTGCTCGGCAAGGGCTGGCGGCTGGTCCGCCGGGAATACCCGACGCCGATCGGGCCGGTCGACCTGATGTGCCGGGACGCGCTCGGGGTCAGTGTCGCGATCGAGGTGAAGCGGCGCGGCGAGATCGACGGGGTGGAACAGCTGACCCGCTACCTGGACCTGCTGAATCGCGACCCGCTGCTTGCCCCCGTCGTCGGGATCTTCGCCGCCCAGGAGATCCGGCCGCAGGCCAGGACGCTCGCCGAGGACCGCGGTATCCGCTGCCTCACGCTAGATTACGACTCGATGCGCGGAACCGACGACGGTGCGCTCCGATTGTTCTGATCAGCGCACGCCGGATCCGGATCATGCCCTGAGGATCTGGACCCGGCTCGAGACCGCTTCGCTGCCCAAGGCTGTCGAGCGGGCACTCCGGATCCTGGTGAACCTGGCTGGCGCGGCAGGCGCCGCGCTGTTCGTGCAAGCGAGCCTGCAGTTCTATCTGCGCACGCACAGTCTCATCGGTGGCGCCTTCCTGGTCGAGCAGACGTGGTTCGTGATCGCCTTCCTGATCCGGCGTCCGGCGACCGCGGTGAGCTGGCATCCCGCCAGCTGGCTGCTTGCCTCCGGCGGGACATTCGCTGGGGTGCTGTTCAGGCCGTCCGGCGCTCACCCGCACTGGGGAGTTGAGGCCGGACTTGGCTTGCAGCTGGTCGGTGTAGCGATCGCCATCCTGTCGCTGCTCGCGCTTGGCCGCTCGTTCGGCTTCGTGGCCGCAGACCGGGGCCTGGTGACCCGCGGCCCCTATGCGGTGGTGCGGCATCCGGTGTACGCGTCCTACGTGCTCATTCAGTCCGGGTATCTGCTGCAGAGCATCTCGCTCCGCAATGCTCTGGTCATGGTGCTGGCGAGCGGCTGCAACATCGGCCGTGCGCTGGCAGAGGAGCGTCTGCTCACTGGATCGTCCGAATACCGGGCCTACCGGCTGAAGGTTCGCTGGCGGCTGGTACCAGGCATCTGGTAGCGTCGGGCGCCATCGCCGCACCTGATCAGGCTGGGTGGCCTGGCGGCGGGGCGGTCGCTTCCGGTACTGCGGCCAGCCGAGTGAGCGGTCAGCCGCGCACGGCGCTGATCAGGCTGACCACCGCCAGGGTGACCATGGCAGCGGCGGCTACCCGGGTAACCGTGGTGATCGGGACTATCCGCAACAGGCCACGGCCGCCGGTGATGGCCAGGGCAGCGACCGCCCATAGCGCCAGTACGCTGCCGGTGGCGACAGCGAGCGGGTCGTGGTACCTGGCCGCCAGGCTGGCGGTGACGATCTGGGTCAGGTCACCGAACTCGGCGACCATGATGACCGCAAAGCTGGTCGCCGCTACCCGGGTGAAGGTCACTGGCTTACCCGAGGCAAGCCCGATGTTCTCGCTGCCGTCCTTGCGGCCGCGCAGCAGCAGTCCCGCGCCCAGCAGGAACAGGGCGCCGACGACTCCCTCAAGGACTCGGTGTGGCAGCAAGGAAAGCAGGCTGCCGGCCGTGACGGCTAGCGCTACGTGAACCGCGAACGCGGCCGCCACCCCGGCGAACACGTGCAGCGGCCGGTAGCGGGTGCCCAGCACCAGGCTGGCCAGCGCGGTCTTGTCGGGCAGCTCGGCGGGAAACACCAGCGCGAACGTCGTGACGGCGACGGTAAGGCTCACCTGGACGACTTAGTGCCTGCTCGGGCCACGGGCTAGAAGGTACCCAGGGCGGCGCCGAGCGCGTTCAGCGCGTGCCGCAGTGTCGCTGCCGCCGGACCGCTGATCTGACCCTGCGACTGGTACTGGTCGTATTGCTGGACGAGCTGATCGTATTGCTGCTGGACCTGCTGGGCGCCTTGGCCCGGCTGGGTGAACAGCAGCTGCTGCAGCTGGTTGAACAGGTTCTGGCCGGCCTGCTGGCTCACCTGCCCGTCAGCGACCAAAGCCTGCAAGTCGGCGACGAACGCGCCAGCCGCCGTGGCGGTCGGGGGCAGCGTGCCGGGCTGGCCGGGCGTCGCGGTCTGCCCGGCCGGCGAACTCTGGCGCCCGGGCGGCTGGTTCGCTTTGCGGCCGGCCGCCGGTTGGGTGGCGGCCGGGTGAGTCGGCCCTGAGGCTGCACCAGCGTGGTCGGCGGTGCCGGTCAGCAGCACCACGGCCAGAGCGACCAGCGCGCCAGCGAGAGCCGCTGCGAGCACGGCCTCGACCGGGCGCTGACGCCATCGCCCGCGCAGGTCCCGCACGCCCGGCAGACGTGGCATGCCCGGCGTATCCCACACTCCTGGCCTGCCCGGCCTACCCGGCGTGCCCGGCCGACCTGCCACGTGCGGCGCGTCCGGCGGGTCAGGCACGGGACTGTCGGCTAGCGGCGGCAGCACCGCCGTGGCGTCCGGAGCCAGCGCTGCCAGCAGCCCGGCCCTGGCGGCAGCCGCGCTGGGCGGCCGGTCGGCCGGGTCCTTGGCCAGCAGTTGCATCGTGATCTGGTCGAGCCGCTCGGGAAGTCCTGGGCATCGCGCCGACGGCGGGCCGGGGTCGTCATGCACCTGCCGGTAGGCAAGCCCGACCGCTGAATCCGCGGAGAACGGAGGCGTGCCGGTGAGCATTTCATATAGCACGCAGCCCACGGAGTACAGGTCGGCACCCGGGCCGGAGGGCCGACCGGACGCCTGTTCCGGGGACAGATACGCGGCAGTGCCAAGTACGCCCAGGGTCAGGGTCCCGCCGCCCGTACCGTCGGCCCTGGCGATGCCGAAGTCAAGTACCTTGACCTCGCCGCGGCCGGTCAGCACGATATTCGCTGGCTTGATGTCGCGGTGCACCACCCCGGCCGCGTGTGCCACATCCAGCGCCTCGCAGACCGCGGCGGCAATCCCCGCGGCCTCAGCCGCTGGCAGTAAACCGGTCTCGTCCAGGACCTGCCGCAGGGTCCGGCCGGCGACCAGTTCCATCACGATGAAGGGCATCGCGGCGTCAACGCCGGAATCGAACACCGTCACCAGGCGCGGGTGGCTCAGCCCGGCCGCGTGCCTGGCCTCTCGCTGGAATCGGGCCAGGTAGCCGGGATCGGCTGCGTACTGCGGGCTGAGCACCTTGACCGCGACATCACGGCCAAGAACCTCGTCCCGCGCTCGCCAGACCGTCGCCATCCCGCCGGCGCCCAAGACCTCGCGCAGGATGTACCGGCCGCCCAGGACCTGCGTACCGGTCATCGCCATGATTCCGCCCTGGACCAGCCGCCTGCACGCTCCGGGTCCGACGATGCCCGGTAGCGCGAACCGTCCAGCCGCGACGCCGCAGGGAGTGGTCGCACGCCAGCTACCGCAGCAACGGCCGCGGCCTGCTCGCTCATAACCTAGAACATATACAAAAGCGCCCAGGTCCGGCAGCGCCTTAGCCGCGGGCTCACCCCTCCCCGCCAGGGCGGGCAGCACCCCGCGCCGCGAGTTCGAGACGCTCGGCGCCGAGGCCCACGTTGACGCCAGATCCGTAGGCGCTCGCACCGGACAGGATCGCCGCCAGCGGAGCATTCGCCGACATCGCCGGTACCAGTAGGAGCGTCAGAACGGCCGCCGCGAGGGTTGTGCCGCTGGCGACGGCAGCCAGGCCAGTCAGTTCCGTTAGCTGTGCGATGGCAGGACCAGCGACTG
>Ga0116221_1000194_pt1 | contig 44331 bp, 43 predicted proteins | sample Sb_taG_5_FD_88965 | JGI IMG/M metagenome (GOLD analysis project Ga0116221, IMG submission 88965) | Peat soil microbial communities from Weissenstadt, Germany - Sb_50d_8_FC metaG | ecosystem: Environmental > Terrestrial > Soil > Wetlands > Peat | place: Germany: Weissenstadt | collected 2010-09-21 | reverse complement strand
GCGTGCGTGTCGAACCGTATCGCTCGATCGAGCGCTACAGCCATGTCATGCATATCGTCAGCGGCGTGCGCGGCCGGCTCGCCCCGCAGCGCGACGCCTTCGACCTGTTCGCCGCGACATTCCCGGCGGGCACGCTGGTCGGTGCGCCCAAGGTGCGGGCCATGGAAATCATCGAGGAGCTCGAGCCGGTGCGGCGCGGCCTGTACGGCGGCACGATCGGCTACTTCGGTGCCCAGGGCGACATGGATCAGGCGATCACCATACGCACCCTGGTGTTTCATGGCGATGAGTACAGCTATCAGGCCGGCGCCGGGCTCGTGGCCGACAGCAAACCGGCGGCCGAGCACGACGAGGTGCTCGCCAAGAGCGCCGCGCTGCTGGGGGCGCTCAAGCTCGCCGAGGAAGGCCTGTGAGCGCGCGGCTGCTGCTGATCGATAACTACGACTCCTTCACCTATAACCTGGTGCAGGCTTTCCTGGTATTGGGCGCCGACGTGCGTGTCTATCGCAACGATGCCATCACCATCGATGAGGCGCGCGCGCTGCAACCGACACACCTGTGCATCTCGCCGGGTCCAGGCACGCCGCAGCGGGCCGGGATCTCGATGGCCATGGTGCGCGCCTTCGCCGGCCAGATCCCGGTGTTCGGAGTATGTCTCGGGCATCAATCGATCGTCGAAGTCTTCGGCGGCAAGGTGGTGCGTGCCGGCCGACTGATGCATGGCAAGACCTCGCCGGTCGAGCATGACCAGCGCGGCGTGTTTGAGCAGATTCCCGCGGGCTGCGAGGTCGGGCGCTATCACTCGCTGATTGCCGAACCGCAGTCGATTCCGGCCGAGCTCGAGGTCAGCGCGCGCACTCCCGAGGGCGAGATCATGGGCGTGCGTCACCGGCAATTGACGGTCGAGGGCGTGCAGTTTCATCCCGAGAGCGTGCTGACGCCGGATGGGCCGGCAATGATGCGCAACTTCCTGCGCTTCACCGGCGGCGAGCGCCGCGGCGATTGATGGTCACGATCATGACTGACGCGGTGTTGCTGCGCGCGCTGCTCGATCGGCTGCTCGACGGCGAGAATCTCAAGCAGGCCGAGGCCGCGCAGCTGCTGACCGCGCTGACCGCCGAGGATGTGGCCCCGGCGCTGGCCGGCGCGCTTCTGGCGGCGCTGCGGGCCAAGGGCGTCACGGCCGAAGAGCTGCGTGGCTTCGCCGGCTCGATGCGCGCGCTGGCGCGCCGGCCGCAACTGCCGGTACTGCTCGACGCGGTCGATATCGTCGGCACCGGCGGCGACCGCTCCGGCAGCCTGAACCTGTCCACCGGCGCCGCGTTGCTCGCGGCCGCCTGCGGCCTGCCGGTGGTCAAGCACGGCAACCGCGCGATCTCGAGCCGAGCCGGTAGCGCCGATGTACTGCAGGCCCTGGGGTTGCCGCTGCCGCTGGATGAGGCCGCGGCCGGCCGCTGCTTCGCGGCACTCGGCTTCACATTTTTGTTTGCACCGTACTATCACGCCGCCACCAAGAGCATCGCGCCGGTGCGCGCGGCGCTGGGGGTGCGCACCGTGTTCAACATGCTCGGACCCTTGAGTAACCCGGCGGCCCCGCCGTATCTGGTGATCGGCGCCTTCAGCCTCGCGACCGCGGAGCTGATGGCGCATGCCCTGATCGGCAGCGGCATCAAGCGCGCATTCGTGATTCACGGTGCCGAAGGCTGGGATGAGCCGACACCGATCGGCGGTTTCACGCTGTTCGATGTCGGTGCCGATGGCGTGCGCTGCGAGCAGCGCACGCCGGCCGACTATGGCTTGCCGCTGTGCGATGCCGGCGCGCTGGCCGGCGGCGATGCGGCCCACAATGCGCTCGAGCTGAAGGCGGTGCTCGGCGGCCGCGGCGCCGCGGCGCACCGGCACGCACTGCTGCTCGGCGCCGCGCTGGCGCTCGAAGTCACCGGCCGCGAGCGCGCGCCCGCGCAGGCGGTCGCGCGCGCGGCGCAGGCGATCGACGATGGTGCGGCCGCTGATTTGCTGTCGCGCCTCGAGCGCTTCGGCGCTGATGAAAAGCGCCGTGGGGGCGGCAGCGCATGAATGAGGATTTTCTCGCCGCCATGGCACGAGCGAGCCGCCAACGGGTGGCGCGCGAGCGCGAGCTTTGTCCGCAGCAAGAACTTCAGGCTCGGGCCAGCGCGCTGCCAACGGCACCGAGGCTTACCCTGTCGAAAAGGGGCTTCGATCTGATCGCCGAGGTCAAGCTGCGCTCGCCGGCATCCGGACAGCTCAGGGACGGCGGCGAGGACATCGCCGCGCGCGTGGCCGCTTACGCCGATGCCGGCGCCGCGGCGATTTCCGTGCTTACCGAGCCCAGCCGCTTCGATGGTGCGCTGTCGCATCTGACGCGGGCGGTGCAGGGGCTGGCCGGCCGGATTCCGGTCATGCGCAAGGATTTTCTGGTCGATGCCTACCAGGTGTATGAGGCGCGGGTGGCGGGGGCAGGCGGCGTGCTGATCATTCTGCGCATGCTCACGCGTGCCGAGCTCGAAGCCCTGCTCGAGGCGGCGTCACAGCTCGGACTGTTCGCGCTGCTCGAAGCCTTCGATGACACGGATCTGCAGCTCGCCGCCGAGCTGGTGCGCGAATACGGCCAGCGTACCTCGCTGCTGGTGGGAGTGAATTGCCGCGATCTGGTGACGCTCAAGGTCGTGCCCGGCAGGCTCGAGGCGCTGGCACCGCTGCTGCCGCGCGCCGTGCCGCGCGTGGCCGAAAGCGGTGTCATGACCGGCAGCGATGCGGCGCGCCTGGCGGCCGAGGGCTATGACGTCGCGCTGGTGGGCAGCGCGTTGATGCAATCCGCCGATCCGCTCGAGCTCGCGGGCTCGATGCTGGCGGCCGGGCGTGCGGCCGCGAGGCCGCGGGCGTGAGGCTGTCATGTGGCTGAAGATCTGCGGCATGACCAGCCTCGATGCGGTGGCAGCGGCGCTGGCGGCGCGGGTCGATGCCATCGGTTTTGTATTCTCGCCGTCGGTACGTCGGGTCGAACCGCTGCAGGCGGCGCAGCTGGCGGCGCGCGCGCGCGGGCGCGTCAGCCTGATCGCGGTGACGGCGCAGCCGCAACAGCAGCTGGTCGATGAGATCTTGCGCGTGTTCAAGCCCGACGCGCTGCAGACCGACCTGCAGGACTTCGAGAGCCTACGTTTGCCCGAGACGCTGGCGCGCTTGCCGGTGCTGCGCGCCGGTGTCGCATGCGACGCCGCCTGGCCGCGCAGAATACTGTTCGAAGGCGCCCGCAGCGGCAGCGGCGAAGCCGCGGACTGGGATACCGCCTCGCGGCTGGCGCGCTCGTGCGAGCTGATACTGGCGGGCGGTCTCAATGCGCACAATGTCGCCGCGGCGATCCGCGCCGTGCGACCCTATGGCGTGGATGTGTCGAGCGGAGTCGAGTCGGCTCCCGGGCACAAGAGTGCGCAGAAGATTGCGGATTTTGTCGACGCCGCGAGCGCGGCATTTCAAGGGATGGCTCAAGATGGAAACTGACACGGTGGCGGAACACGAGCGCGTGCTGGCGAATCTGCTGGCGGGCCGTTACCCGGATGAGCGCGGACGCTATGGTCCATTTGGCGGCCGCTATGTGCCGGAGACCTTGATCCCCGCGCATGAACGGCTCGAGCGCGGCGCGCGCCACTGGCTCGCGGATCCTGATTTTCAATCAGAACTGAACCGGGAGCTGCGCGACTGGGTCGGCCGGCCGACTGCGCTCAGTCCGGCACCGCACCTGTCGAAGCGCTGGGGCGCGCAGGTGTGGCTCAAGCGGGAGGATCTCGCGCATACCGGGGCGCACAAGATCAACAACGCAATCGGGCAGGCATTGCTGGCGCGCCGGCTCGGCGCCAAGCGCATCGTGGCGGAGACCGGCGCCGGCCAGCATGGCGTCGCAAGCGCGGCGGCCTGCGCACGCGTCGGGCTGCCATGCACGGTCTACATGGGCGTGGTCGACATGGAACGCCAGGCGCCGAATGTCGGGCGCATGCAGCTGCTCGGGGCCACCGTAGTCGCGGTCACGAGCGGCGACCGCACACTGCGTGCGGCGATCGACGAGGCGCTGCGCGACTGGGTTTCCGATCCGACCGGCACTTATTATCTGCTGGGTTCGGCGGTCGGCGGCCATCCCTATCCTTACATCGTTCGCGAGCTGCAGGCGGTCATCGGACGCGAGGCACGTGCGCAGATCCTCGAGCGCACCGGTGCGCTGCCCGATGCGCTCTTCGCCTGCGTCGGCGGCGGTTCCAATGCGATCGGCCTGTTTCACGCCTTTCTCGGCGATCGCAGCGTCGACATCGTCGGTGTCGAGGCCGGCGGCCGAGGCACGGGACTGGGCGAGAATGCGGCCACGCTGGTGCACGGCCGGCCAGGGGTATTGCATGGGAGCTATTCGATGTTGCTGCAGGATCGACACGGCCAGATTCAGGAAACGCATTCAATCTCGGCCGGCCTGGATTATCCCGGCGTGGGCCCGGAACACGCGCTGCTGGGCTCGATCGGCCGCGTGCGCTACGAAGCCGCGAGCGATGGGGAGGCACTCGCGGCGGTGCGCGAATGCTGTGAGTGCGAAGGCATCCTGCCGGCGATCGAGAGCGCCCATGCGCTCGCGGGCGCTCGTCGCTGGGCCGGCTCGCATCCGGGCGCGCGGATGCTGATCGGGCTGTCGGGGCGCGGCGACAAGGACATGCTGACCCTGACGCAGACTCTGCTGGCGCCGGTCAAGGGGGGTCGACCGTGACCGCTACACCGCCGCCGGCCGTCGGTGCTGCGCCGCGCGAGCGCATCGTGTCGGCACTGCGCGCCGCGGCCAAACACGGTCAGCCGGCGCTGGTGGCATTTGTGACCGCGGGCTTTCCGAGCCGCGTGAAATTCCGCGAACAGCTCACGGCCGTGGCCAGCGAAGCCGATGTGGTTGAGATCGGGGTGCCATTCTCCGATCCGATGGCCGACGGCGTCACCATCCAGCGCTCCAGTGAGCAGGCGCTGCGCGCCGGTGTGACGCTCAGCTGGATATTGGATGAGCTCGAGTCGCTGCCGCCGCTCGCGACACCGCTGCTGCTGATGAGCTATATGAACCCGCTGCTCGCCTATGGTCTCAAGGCCCTGGCCTCGCGGTGTGCGCGCGTCGGCGTCTGCGGGTTTATCGTGCCGGATCTGCCGTTCGATGAGAGTGAGGAATTGCGCGCGGCACTGGCGCCGCACGGGCTGGCACTGGTGCAGATGGTGACGCCGGTCACGCCGCCGGAGCGGCTCGCCAAGGTGGCCGGCGCGAGTCAGGGATTTGTTTACGCTGTCACCATGACCGGCACGACCGGCAACAGCGTCGCGGCTCCGAAGGACATCGCTGATTATCTCGAGCGCGTGCGCGCGGTGGCGACCGTGCCGGTGTGCGCCGGATTCGGCATACGCGCGCGCGCGCAGGTCGAGGCGCTGCGCGGCATGGTGGACGGCGTGATCGTCGGTTCGGCGCTGGTGGAAGTGCTGGAACGCGGTGAATCGCCGCAGCAGTGGCTCGCGACGCTGCGGCCGGCGCGCCGATGAGCACCTAGGCTATCGGAGGCGGTGCGGTGCCCAGTCTGACGGTCGATGAGCGATTCTGTGGTCCGCCCGGTTGTGCCAACGGCGGCTATTTAGCCGGCTTGCTGGCACAGTTTTCCCAGGATCTGGTGCAAGTGCGGATCGAAAGGCCGATTCCGCTGCAGGTACCGCTCGAAGTGCGCAGCGACGCCGCCGGTGCGCTGGAGCTGGTGCGCGAAGGCGCGATACTTGCCCGGGCGCAGCCGGTGGCTTTCGAACTCGCGGTCCCGCAGCCGCCCGATTATCTGCGAGCGCTCGATGCTTCATGCCATTTCATCGGCTTCGACCGTCATGCTTTCCCGGACTGCTTCGTCTGCGGCCCCGACCGCGCGCGCGGTGACGGCCTGCGGATCTTCGCCGGTGAGCTGAGCGGAGAGGATCGGGTGGCCGCGACCTGGGTGCCCGACGTGTCGCTGTCGGCGGGCAACGGCAAGGTACGGCCGGAGTTCATGAGCGCGGCGCTCGATTGCCCCGGCTATTTCGCGGCACGCAGCGACGGCGTGCCCATGCTGCTCGGGGAATTCACCGCGCACGTCGACCGCTGCGTGCATATCGATGAGCCCTGTATCGTGGTCGGCTGGAGGATTGCGGTCAGCGGCCGCAAGTACGAAGTCGGCACCGCGCTGTTCGATTATGACGGTGACCTGTGTGCGCGTGCGCGCGCGCTATGGGTCGAGCCGAAGCCGGCCGGCGGAATCGTTCGCCACGTATAGATTTGGGCTGATTTTTTGGGCTGATTTCCAGCTCGGCTCCAGCCCAATCCTGTAAATGCGACCTGAGCTGATGCCGCGCCGCGCCGCCCCCCGAAGCACCCGACGGAAGACTGGGACCACGCACAGGCGTCGCTTCCTGCCGTCACGCCTTTGGCCGAACCCTCGCTTGCGACGACGCTGGTGGCGCGCTTTCCGGGGCGCATCGGCGGTCATTCAGGTCATCATCAGTGTGGCAGTCGTGCTGACGCTGGCGCTCGCCATCAACTGGATCTACCAGGTCATCCGCAAGCCATCGGAGCTGTTCTTTCCCGTCAGCGCAACACTCTACAAGGCACCGTCTGCAACGTGGCAACAATACGCCCCCATCTTTAGGAAGTACGCCACGAGCGTGATGACCCCAGACCTGCTCGCGGCGCTTGCGCAAGTGGAGGGTTCTGGAAATCCGGTGGCGCGCACATACTGGCGCTGGTCATGGACGACAACACAGCCCTTCGAGGTGTACCGGCCGGCTTCCAGCGCGGTCGGGATGTATCAGATGACCGACGGAACGTTTGCGGAAGCGAGGCGCCTGTGCATTCACAATCACACCGTCGCGGAAGATGGGCCTTGGAATAGCTGGCGATCGTGCTGGTTCAATAGCCTGTATGCCCGGGTAGTGCCCGCTCACGCGGTCGAGCTCGCATCGGCCTACCTCGACCGCAGTGTGGCGATCACCCTCGGGCGGCACCGGATGGCCTCGGCTACGCTGCAACACAGGCAGCGGCTGGCGGCGGTGATTCATCTTTGCGGCGCTGGCGCTGGCGATGACTTTGCGAGACGCGGTTTTCAGTTGATGGATGGCCAGCGGTGTGGAGATCACGATGTCCGCATGTATCTCGCGCGCGTCGATGCGATGAAGGGCGTGTTCGATCGCCTCGCCGTTCGCACGTCGAGCGCTCTACCCTGAGGGGAGCGGCGGCATCCTTCCGAGCAAGGCCTGCGACATTCGGCATACTGCTTACGAATTGGCGACAGCGCCTGAATTTATCACTCGTTTGTCACTCGGCCGCGACTGCATTGTCATCGCGGGCGCTCCTAGAATCGGTGGCATCAGAAATGCGTGAGATTGAAGGAGGACGGCGATGGCGACCTTATGCCTTGACGACGTCGATTGTTCGGCACCACTGCTGCGCGACTGGCTCGGTGAGGACTGGGCTCTGCTGTTCTCACATCCGGCGGATTTTCAGGATCAGGGCCTGGAACGCGATCGTTGGCTGGAAATTCTGCGCGATGAGTTTCGCGTGCGCGGCGTGCGGCCGATCGCCTGCAGGCGAATCGCCGCGGGCGCTGACGGCAGCTGGGTCGGCGAGCTGCTCTGCGATCATCGCCTGCTGCGGCTGCAGGCCGCGGCTGCCGCGGACGACGGCGTGGTCGATATGGCGGCGCGCAATCTGCGCGATGAGATTCTGCGCCTGCCGCCTCGCTTCGTGCTGATTATCGATGAGTCACTGCACCGTCGCGGCGTGCTGAAGTACAGCGCCGGCCGCAGCACGGTTTCCCCGCTCGATCTGCTGGCATCGATCGACGCCTTTCGCCGCCGGTCAGCGCGCGCCCGGGCGCCCGAGCGCCGAAGTCGGCAATCGGCCGCCGCCTAGAACCGCGAGCCGCGGGGGGTGCCGCCGATCGTTGCCGCTCCTGGCGCTAACAAGGCGGCTAGAGCGGTAATAAGGCGGCTAGATAGCGAAATAAAAAGTCGTCATGGCAAATCGCTATTGGACCGTCAATAGCCGGATGTCTATCGTGGATCGGCTGCAGGTTGGCAAGTCGGCACCGATCGGTCCAACCAGCTACCGCAGTCGGGCGCATAACTAGAGCCGGAGCTGTCATGACAGAGATTGCGCAAAGCCAGGTCCACGTTCCAAAGCGCGAATCGGCCTGGGCGGAGTTCATCAGAAAGGACGACTGGTGGGCGATATGGATCGGCCTCGGACTGGTCGTGGTTGCGGCCGGATTGGTGGCGAGCGGTGGCAGCCTCAAATGGCTGGCCATTGCGCCGCAAAAATGGAGTCATTGGCCCGAGGCCCTGGGTCAGGTGCGCGCTCACGCGGTGCAATATCTGGCGCTGTTCGCACTGTGGGCAGCGCTGTTCGGCATCGGCGTCAGCGCGCTCGGCTACCGACTGTCGCGCTTCTTGCCCGCGTTCGCCCTGGTCTACGTGGTGTCGCTGGGCCTTTATCTGCTGGGCCAATGGGACCAGGCATCGCACTACAATCTCGAGCCACCGCTGGTCGCGCTGGTGCTCGGCCTGCTCATAGCCAATACCGTCGGTGTCCCCAAGTGGGCGGACGCCGGCTTGCGCGTCGAGCTCTACATCAAGACCGGCATCGTGCTGCTCGGGGCCGCCTTGCCCTTGACCCTGATCGCCTGGGCGGGGCCGGTTGCCATCGTGCAGGCGGCGATCGTGTCGCTGGTGACCTTCGGTGTCATCTACTTTACGGCCATACGTCTGGGCCTGGACCGCCGGTTGGCGGCGACACTGGGTACCGGAGGCGCGGTCTGCGGCGTGTCCGGTGCGATCGCCACCGCCGGCGCGGTCGGCGCCAGGAAGGAACAGGCCTCGATCGCTATTTCGCTGGTGATCTTCTGGGCGATCCTGGCGATCTTTGTGTTGCCGCTGCTGGCCCGCGCGCTACGGCTGCCGACCGGGGTGGCAGGGGCCTGGATCGGCACCTCCGAGTTCGCCGACGCGGCGGGCCTGGCGGCGGCCCAAGCCTACGGCGGCTACGCCGGTCATGTCGCCGGTATCAGCGGCAGCCCCGACGCGGCCGTCAACGCGTTCACGTTGATGAAGGTGATCGGCCGCGACCTGTGGATCGGAGTCTGGGCATTCGTGCTGTCCATCGTCGCCACCACGCGATGGCAGGCCACGGGCATCCGCTCCGAGCCGAACGTGGCCGAAATCTGGCGGCGCTTTCCGAAATTCATTCTCGGCTTTCTGATCGCCTCCGCCATCGTCACTGTGATCTCGAGCGGCTACAGCTACGCCGACTATAAGAAAATCGTCCAACCCTCGCTGGTAGCACCGCTGCAGGCGCTGCGCGTCTGGGCCTTCACCTTCACGTTCCTGGCCATCGGCTTGACCACACGATTTCGCGATTTCATCACCGGCGGCGCCAAGCCGTTCTATGCCTTCAGCGCGGGGGTAGCGGTCAACCTCATCCTGGGGTTCGTCCTGTCCACCCAGGTGTTCGTGGGCTTCTGGACGCGGTTCGGCCAATGAAACTCAATGCGGCGCGCGGCGAAGCGGTGCCTGAGGAGAGCTGCGGCAGCTGTCGATACTTTTGCCAGGCGCCGCACGAGATCGAATCGCAGATGCCGGGCATGCGCAGCCTGGGATCGGTCTACGCTTCGGTGCGCGCGGCGGACGGCATCTGCCGCCGGCACGATCGTTACCTGGGGGCGACCTCTCGCTGCGCCGACTACCAGCATCGGGTCTGAAAGCCGGTTACGAGAGCCGTGTGATCCCGGCCAGCACTCTGGCAGATGTTGGATCTAGGGAGCATTTTTCAATTACGAAAAATGCTCCCTAGATCCAACATCTGCCTGGGCGGTGACCAGGATGACGCGGTTCTCATGGCCGGTTCTCACAGCCGTTGTTGTTGTAGCCACGCAGAAGTCCAGGCGATCAGCCCCCCGGCACCGATCAGCACGCCGATCCAACGCGGGTTGAGCCGCAGGCCGAACCACAGCACGGTACTGAGCAGCAGCACGGCGCCGATGAGGATGCGGTCGCTGCGCCGGCTCTGCTCGGCGAGCGCCGCGCGCAGCTGGTCGAGCGCGCGCGCATCGACCGCTAAACGCAGCTGCCCATCCTGCGCCTGCTCGATGGCACGCCTGGCCAATGGCGGCAAGGCCTTGAAGATCTCGAGCGCGTCGGGCCAGCCGCGGCGCAGCTCGCGCAACACATTGCGCGGGCGGACGCGATCGCGCATCCAGCGTCGCAGCACCGGGCTCGCGGTCTGCCAGATATCGAGATCGGGATAGAGCTGGCGTCCCAGGCCCTCGACATTCAGCAAGGTCTTCTGCAGCAACAGCAGCTGCGGCTGGATCTGGCCGTTGAAGCGCCGCAGTGCCTCGAACAACCGCAGCAGTATGGTGCCGAAGGAGATCTCCTTGAGCGGCCGATCGAAGATCGGCTCGCAGATCGTGCGTACCGCCGACTCCATTTCATCCACGCGCGGATCGGCCGGCACCCAGCCGGACTGCACGTGCAGGGTCGCGACGCGGCGGTAATCGCGATCGAACACCGCGAGGAAATTCTCCGCCAGGTAACGCTGATCGCGCAGGTCGAGCGTACCGACGATGCCGAAATCCACCGCGGCGTAGCGCGGCCATGCCGGATCATCCAGCAGCACGAAGATATTGCCCGGATGCATGTCGGCGTGGAAGAAGTTGTGCCGGAACACCTGGGTGAAGAAGATCTCGACGCCGTTTTCGGCCAGTCGCCTGAAATCGGTGCCCCGCTCGCGCAGCCGCGCGATATCGCCGATCGGTATGCCGTGGATGCGTTCCATCACCAGCACGTCCTGGCGGCAGTGATCCCAGTAGATTTCGGGCACGTACAACAGCAGCGAGCCGGCAAAATTGCGCTTGAGCTGCGAAGCGTTCGCGGCCTCGCGCATCAGATCGAGCTCATCGAGCACGGTTTTTTCGTATTCACGTACGATCTCGAGCGGCTTGAGGCGGCGGCTCTGTGCCCACCAGCGCTCGGCCATGCCGGCGATCGTGTAGAGCACCTCGAGGTCGAGCTCGATCGTCGCCTTCATGCCGGGCCGCAGCACCTTGACGATCACATCGCGGCCGTCGGCGAGCTTTGCCGCGTGCACCTGCGCGATCGACGCGGCGGCGAGCGGGGTTTCCTCGAAGGCGCGCAGCCGTGTCTCGAGCGGCTCGCCGTAGGAGCGCTCGATCATCGCGCGGGCGACGGCGCCCGGAAACGGCGGCACCTTGTCCTGCAGCTTGGCCAGCTCGTCGGCGATGTCGGCGGGCAGCAGGTCGCGCCGGGTCGACAAGGCCTGGCCGAACTTGACGAAGATCGGGCCGAGCTCTGTGAGCGCGAGCCGCAGCCGCGCGCCGCGTGTCAGGTCCGAACCGCGCTGGAACCAGGTCCAGGGCGAGATGAAAAATACGAACCGCAGCGGCCGATACAGATGCGTCGCGCGTACAAAATCGTCCAGCCGATGGCGGACCAGCACACGTTCGATCTGGATGAGTCTGGCGAGGACGCGTAAGCGCATCGGGGTGGCACCCGTCAGGGTGGCTTCGGGCCGGCGGCAAGGACGCCCGCGCGCCGCTCCATAAGCTGCAACCGCGCGTCGATGCGATCGAGCTGCTCGCGCAGCCGCTCGACGCCGCGCAGGAAATGTTCGGCCTCGGGCCGCGACACCAGATCGCCACTCTCGTGCGCCAGATACTCGGCCACGTTTCGGAGCGATGTCCAGGCAGCCGCGCGCGTCCAGTCGACCGCGGCGCGCATGCCGCGCATCGCGATGTGCGCGCCGCTGCGGCCGAGCACTTGCGACAGGCCGGCCTCCAGATCGGGTCTGAGCAGCAGGCCAAGCTCGCCAAACTGCTGCGCTATCTCGGCGTCGCCCTCGATCCGTACATCGCCACGCCGGATCACCGCCTGCGAGTCCGCGCCGGCAAGTGCCAGCAGCGACAGCGGCGCGCCGACGATCCTCGCGTGCGCGTCGAGTGCGCGGTAGGTCTTCAACGTGCGGCCGGTGGACTCGACCACGGTGGTCCACGGCGTGCCGCTGATCTGGATCGCCAGCCTGCGTCCCTGGAGCCTGGCGATGAGCGCAGCGGCGCGCGGGGAATCGGCCATGGCCCGCGCCACGGCTCGATCGAGCAGGCGCTCGATCACGATCTCGGCCGCCACGGTCATCATCAGTACCGGTAGCCGCGGTGCACGGCGACGATGCCGCCCATGAGGTTGTGATAGCGGCAGCTTTCGAGGCCCGCCGTTTTCATCAATTCAATCAATCCCTGCTGATCCGGATGCCGCCGAATGGACTCGGCGAGGTAGCGGTAACTCTCGGCGTCGCCCGCGACCGCGCGTCCGAGCCATGGCAGCACATTGAACGAGTAAACGTCGTAGAGGCGGCCCAAGGCCGGTATCAGCGGCTTGGAGAATTCGAGCACCAGCAGTTGTCCGCCGGGCTTGAGCACCCGCCGCATCGCCAGCAGCGCGGCAGCCTTGTCGGTGACGTTGCGCAGGCCAAAGCCGATCGTCACGCAGTCGAAGCTGGCATCCGCAAAGGGCAGGTGCTCGGCATCGGCCTGCACGTATTGGACGTTGGCCACCATGGCGCGGTTGATGAGGCGGTCGCGGCCGTGCTGCAGCATGTTGGCGTTGATATCGGCCAGCACCACCAGCCCCGATTTGCCGACCTGGCGCGCGAGCCCGGCGGCCAGATCGCCGGTGCCTCCCGCGATATCCAGGGCCCTGTCGCCGGGCCGCAGTCCGGTCAGCGACAGCGTAAATTGCTTCCACAACCGATGCGCTCCGGCCGACATCAGGTCGTTCATCAGATCGTAGCGGTTAGCCACCGAGTCGAAGACACTGCGCACGCGCCGGGCTTTCTCCCGCCAAGGCACCTGCTGGTATCCGAAGTCCGTGCTGTCGGGGCGCTTTTGGGTCATCTTGGGTACCATAATGAAGGAAGCAGCCATTCTATTTGCGCCGGGCCATCACCGCATGCACCGCGCAGGGACACCATGATCCTACGGTGTCCTTGCGCACGGAAAGGACCATTTCGGTCTTATTTGATCTGGGCGGGCTGATATTCCGTGTATCTGGACTGAGTCAAAAATGCTGGCAATCTGAGCGCAGTTCGCCCAGAATCCCGCCCCGGTTGATGGCCCGAAAGGCCTCAACCGAGTGGGGGTCTTGTGAAGATTTGGCCGGGTGAAGTCGCCCGGCCTTTCTTTTTTGTGCAGCAGAAAATTCAAGTCATTTCGGGCCGGCCGCGCGCGCCACGCACGCCAGATACTCGGCCCACTTCTGTTCGCGCTGCGAGCCGAGCTCGTGCAGGTACTTCCAGGTGAACAGTCCGGTCGCGTGGCCGTCATCAAATATGAGTCGCACCGCGTACTGACCGATGGGCTCGATCGCACGCACGCCGACGTTTTCCTTGCCGAGCACCAGCACGCCTTCGCCTGGGCCATGCCCGCGCACTTCGGCCGAAGGCGAGTGCACACGCAGATATTCAAACGGCAATTCGAAGCGACTGCCGTCATCGAAGCTGACTTCGAGCACTCGCGAGCGCTGGCGCAATTTGATTTCCGTCGCGCAGATATCAGACATCGCTTATCGCATCCGGACGGTCGATTTGCATGCGGGTCAAACCTCGTCCTTCGGGGCGGGGAAGGAAAGCGCGGACGGCGTAGCCGTCCTTTGCGACGATTATGGGGGCGTCTGTTGTTGTTCGATGAATCGGCGAACAACAGCGATTGAGCCATGGTTCATGGGCCAAAGTATAATTTGAGCTATGGAGCGACGCCAAACCTTGAAATATGCGCTCCGGCCCAACGCTGAACAGCAGCGAGACCTGTGCCGCTTTGCCGGTTGCTGCCGGTTCGTGTTCAACCAGGCCCGGGCACTGCAAAAGGCGCACTATGAGGCAGGCAGGGAATATATCGGCTACGTGGCGATGGCAAAGCTGCTGACCCAGTGGCGTCGCGGGACCGAGACGCCGTGGCTCAAGCAGGCGCCAGTGCCTCCCCTGCAACACGCCCTGAAGGACTTGGAGCGCTCGTACCAGAATATATTCGCCGGGCGAGCGGGCTTCCCGCGCTTTAAGCGCAAGGGACACCGGCAGAGCTTTCGCTATCCGGACGCCCAGCAGTTTGAGATCGATGAGTCCCACAGCCGCATTTTCCTGCCTGAGCTCGGTTGGATCCGATACCGCAACAGTCGGGACATTCTGGGTAAGGCCAGGAACATCACCGTCGGCTGCTCGGCCGGCCGGTGGTACGCTAGCATCCAGACCGAGCGGCAAGTCGAGCCAGCGCTGCCCAGGGCCACTACGGCCATCGGCATCGATTTGGGGGTCGCCCGTTTCGCCACCTTGAGCGATGGCACGCACATTGCCCCGCTCAACAGTTTCAGGAAGCACGAGATCCGTCTGCGCCGCTACCAGCGCTCGATAAGCCGCAAGGTGAAGTTCAGCAAGAAGTGGCGCAAGGCCAGGAGGAGAGTGCAAACCCTCCATGCTCGAATTGCCAATGCCCGGCGCGACCTCCTGCATAAGGCCACGACCACGATCAGCAAAAACCACGCGATGGTGTGTATCGAGGACCTGCAGGTCAGGAGACTGTCCAAGTCGGACAGAGGGAACATCCAAGCACCTGGCCAGTTCGTTCGCGCCAAGTCGGGAATGAATAAGTCCATCCTCGATCAGGGCTGGTTCGAGTCTCGCCGTCAGCTGGCCTACAAGCTCGGCTGGAATGGCGCAATGCTGATCGCCGTGCCGCCACACAACACGAGCCGGACCTGTCCGGTCTGCGGACACGTGGCGGCCGAGAACCGACGCAGCCAGGCCAGGTTCGAATGCGTACACTGTGGTTATGTGCAAAACGCCGATGTGGTTGGCGCAATGAACGTACTGGCGCGGGGACACCGCGTTGCAGCCTGTGGAGAGGCGGGCTCTGGCCCTGCTCGAAAGAGCAGGACAAAAGCAGCCTCTGTGAAGCAGGAACCCACCGAGGCGACTATGTGTGAGCAAGCTCATGCATAGCGCTGTAGGAATCTCTTGCCTTCGGGCAGGAGAGGATGTCAATTGCTATACAGGCTCACAAGGGATTGATTGCCGATCACTATGAACCCGACCGACACCGCGCATCCGGATTATTACCATCGCGTCGTGGATTGTCAGTGGGCCTGCCCGGCGCATACCGACGTGCCGGAGTACATCAGGCTCATCGCGCAGGGCCGCTACACCGACGCCTACATGTTGAACCGGCAGTCGAACGTGTTCCCCGGCATTCTCGGTCGCGTCTGCGACCGGCCATGTGAGCCGGCTTGTCGGCGCGTTCGCGTCGAGGACAAGCCGGTCGCCATCTGCCGGCTCAAGCGAGTCGCCGCCGACCTCAAGGGCGAGCTCAGCGGGCTGCTGCCGAAAGCACCCTCCGTCGGCAACGGCAAGCGCATCGCATGCATCGGCGCGGGACCTGCCTCGCTGACGGTTGCGAACGACCTGGCGCCGCTCGGCTACGAACTGACGATCTTCGAGCAGAACGCCGTACCCGGCGGCCTTATGCGCAGCAATATCCCGTCGTTTCGTCTGCCGCAGAGCGTGCTCGACGAAGAGATCGGCATGATCCTCGATATGGGCGTGACGCTGCGCCTGAGTTCCCCGATCTCGAGCCTGCGAGAGCTGCTCGAGGGCGGTGGTTATGACGCCGTGTTCGTCGGCTCGGGCGCCCCGAAGGGCAAAGAGCTCGAGCTGCCGGGCCGGCACGACACCGACCGGATTCATATCGGCATCACCTGGCTCGAGTCGGTGGCCTTCGGCCACATCGGCTCGATCGGCGAGCGCGTGCTGATCATCGGCGTCGGCAACACCGCGATGGATTGCTGTCGCAGTTCGCTGCGCCTGGGTGCCAGGAGCGTCAGGGTCATGGCGCGCAAGCCGCGCGGCTTCTTCAAGGCATCGGCGTGGGAACTCGAGGATGCCGAGGCAGAGAACGTCGAGATCATCGTCAATCATTCACCCACATCGTTCGTGCTGGAGGCCGGGCGACTCACCGGCATGCTGTTCGACTGCCTCGAGTACGAGCTCGAAGGCGGGCGCATCAAGCGTGAGCGCGTGGTCGGTGAGGTCATGATCCCCTGCGATGACGTCATTCTCGCCATCGGCCAGGAGAACGCCTTTCCGTGGATCGAGCGCGACATCGGCCTGAAGTTCGACCAATGGGACCGGCCGATGATCGACGCCGTAACTTTCCAGTCGACGCGGCCGCAGGTGTTCTTCGGCGGCGACGCGGCCCAGGGACCGAAGAACATCATCTGGGCTGTCGAGCAAGGCCATCAGGCGGCACTGTCGATTCACAACTACTGCAGCGGCGCGTCGGTGACCGATCGACCGCGGCCGGGGGTGACGCTCTCGAGCCGCAAGATGGGCATGAACGAATGGTCCTACAAGAACGATTACGCGCCGCTCGAGCGGCGGCTGATGCCGCACGTGTCTCTCAAGGAGCGCTTCAAGAAGCTCAACATAGAGGTGGAACTCGGTTTCACCGCCGAGCAGGCGGCACAGGAAGTGCAGCGCTGCCTGAACTGTGACATACAGACGGTATTCGAGGCCAAGCTGTGCATCGAGTGTGACGCCTGCATCGACATCTGTCCGGTCGATTGCCTGACAATAACGCAAGGCGGCGACGAGGCCGAGCTGCGCGGCCGCTTGCGCGCGCCGGCGCTGGAGCCGACCCAGGCATTGTTCGTGTCCACGCCATTGATACAGACCGGTCGCGTGATGGTCAAAGACGAGAACCTGTGCGTGCATTGCGGCCTGTGCGCCGAGCGCTGCCCCACAGCGGCCTGGGACATGCAGAAATCGACGATTCACTGGCCGCAGGCCGCCGATGGGGGTCATAAATGCCGGGCGCCAAAGCTCAAGACCGCGTAAACGACTTCGTCGTCAAGATCGCCACGGTCAACGGCACCGGCTCGGCCAGTGCCAACGGGCTGCTCATGAAGGCGATTTTTCGCAGCGGCGTACCGGTGGTGGGCAAGAATTATTTCCCGTCGAACATCCAGGGGCTGCCGACCTGGTACGAGATTCGAGTCACCCGCGACGCTCACCGCGCGCGCGCCGGCCACACCGACATCATGGTGGCGCTCAACGCCGAGACCTACGCCCGCGACCTGGCGGAACTGGCCTCGGGCGGTTATTTCATCTACGACTCCACCTGGCCGCGCGCGGCGCTGCTCATGCGCGATGACGTCACCGTGATCGGCGTGCCGCTGGCACGGCTGTGCAACGACAGCTTCCAGGGCGTGCGCACGCGCATCCTGATGAAGAACATCTGCTACGCCGGCGTGCTCGCGGCGCTGTGCGATCTCGATCTGGAGCTGATTCGCGCGTTGCTGGCCGAGACCTATTCAAAGAAACCGAAACTGCTGGACGCCAATATGAAAGCGATCCAGCTCGGCTACGACTATGCGCGCGAGCACGTCAGCTGTCCGCTGCCGCTGCGGGTCGAGAAGATGGATGCGACGGCCGGCCACATCATCATCGACGGCAATACCGCCGCCGCTCTCGGCTGCGTATATGCGGGCGCCACGGTCGGCGCCTGGTATCCGATCACGCCCTCGACCTCGTTGATGGATGCCTACAAGAGCTTCTGCGAGAAGCTGCGGATCGACGCCGAGACCGGCCGCAAGAACTACATCATGATTCAGGCGGAGGACGAACTGGCCTCGATCGGCATGGTGATCGGCGCCTCGTGGAACGGCGCGCGCGCGTTTACCGCGACTTCCGGTCCCGGCCTGTCGCTGATGCAGGAATTCCTCGGGCTCGGCTATTACGCCGAGGTGCCGGCCGTGGTGTTCGACGTCCAGCGGGTCGGACCTTCGACCGGCATGCCGACGCGCACGCAGCAGGCCGACCTGCAATCGGCGGCCTACGCCTCGCATGGCGATACGCGGCAGGTGTGCCTGTATCCGGCCAATCCCGAGGAATGCTTCGAATTCGCGGTCCGGGCCTTCGATCTTGCCGAGCGGCTGCAGACGCCAGTGCTCGTGCTGTCGGATCTCGATATCGGCATGAACGACTGGATGTGCCCGGACTTCAAATGGGACCAGAACTACCAGCCCGACCGCGGCAAGTTGCTCGACGCCGAACAGCTGCAGAAGACCGAGCACTTCTGGCGCTACTACGATCACGACAATGACGGCATCCCGCAGCGCACGCTGCCGGGCGTGCATCCGAAGGGGGCCTATTTCGCGCGAGGCTCGGGTCATTCGCAGTATGGCCGCTACACCGAGGACTCGAAGGAATACCAGGTGGTGGTCGACCGGCTGCGCAAGAAATGGCTCACCGCCGCGCGCCTCGTGCCCAGGTCGATCATCGAGCGCAGCGAGATCAAGACCGAAATCGGCATCGTTTCCCTCGGCAGCAGCGACGCCGCGGTGCACGAGGCGCGCCTGCGGCTGGGGGCGCAAGCCGTACACACCGATTATCTGCGGGTGCGGGGCTTTCCGTTCAGCGATGACGTCGAGACGTTCCTGCAGGCGCATCGCATCAACTTTGTGGTCGAGCAGAATCGCGACGCGCAACTGCGCTCGCTGCTGATCATGGAAACCGGCATCGAAAAATCCCGGCTGCGCTCGATCCTGCACTACAACGGCATGCCGATCCCGGCGAGCTACGTCTACGACGGCGTCGCGGCGATGATCACACCGGAGCGGCCGGCGGCGCAGCTGGTCGGCTGACGCTCGCGTTTGCAGGAGATCCCCATGACATTCATGGCAAAACCCAAGATCACGCATTTCGAGATGCCGAGGAATGCGCTCGGCCTGACGCGACGCGACTACGAAGGCCTCAACTCGACGCTGTGCGCCGGCTGCGGCCACGACTCGATCACGGCCGCGATCGTCGAAGCCTGCTGGCTCGACGCCGTCAGGCCGCAGGACGTAGTCAAGCTCTCGGGTATCGGTTGCTCGTCCAAGACCACCGCGTATTTCGTCAGCGGCGGACACGGTTTCAACTCGGTGCACGGCCGTATGCCCTCGATCGCCACCGGTGCCAACGCCGCCAACCGCAATCTGACCTACATCGGAGTCTCCGGGGATGGCGATACGCTGTCGATCGGCCTCGGCCAGTTCTGTCACGCCATCCGCCGCAATCTCAACATGGTCTACGTCATCGAGAACAACGGCGTGTATGGGCTGACGAAGGGCCAGTTCTCGGCATCGGCCGACATCGGCAGCACGGCCAAAAAAGGCGAGGTCAACAACCAGCCGCCGATCGATCCGGTGCAGCTGGCGATCACGCTCGGAGTCTCGTTCGTGGCCCGCAGTTTCTCCGGCGACAAAGCGCAGCTGGTGCCGCTGCTGCAGGCCGCGATGCATCATCAGGGCTTCTCGCTGATCGACGTGATCTCGCCCTGCGTCACCTTCAACGATCACGAAGGCTCGACCCGCAGCTACGCCTATACGCGCGAGCACTACGAAGAAGTGGTGCACACCGACTTCGTGCCGCCGGCGCGCGAGATCGCGGTCGACTATGCGCCGGGTGAGACGCTGGCCGTGAGCATGCACGATGGCAGTCGCGTACTGCTCAGAAAGGTCGAGGCACAGTACGACGCGACCGACCGCGCCGTGGCGCTGCAGACCATCCAGCAGCGGCTCAAGCACGGCGAGTACCTGACCGGGTTGCTCTTCATCGGCCGCGATCAGCCCGAGTTGCACGCTCTCAATGCCACACCCGATCTGCCGCTCAACCAGATTCCCTACGCCAAGCTCAATCCTGGCCCGCAGGCGCTGGCGAAGATGCTGGCGAAATTTCGCTGATCAAGTGGCTGGCCGTCAGTGCCGTCGTCGTGGCTGTCCTGGCCGCGGCCGGCTACCTGGTGCATACACGGCTGCCGCGCGTGGAGGCGGCGGCGCGTCTCGGGCAGGTACGCATCTACCCGGCCTGGCTGCAAACCAGGAGTTTCGTTTATCTGTTTTCTGGCGCTCGCGGCTGGAGCGCCGCCGAAGAGGAGAGCGCGCGTGATTTTGCGCGCGCCGGCAGCCTGGTGGTCGGCATCGATACGCCGAAATTTCTGAATTGGGCCGACCACGCAGACAGCGGCTGCGTCTACCTGCCGGGGCAGCTCGAGGATTACAGTCGCGCGCAGCAGCGCGCTGCCAACAGCGCGCAGTATCTCGCGCCGGTGCTGCTCGGACACGATCTCGGCGCCACGCTGGTCTATATGGCGCAGCTGCAGGCCCCGCCGCTGGCCTTCAGCGCCGCCGTGGCGATCGATCCGCAGAGCCAGATCGCATTGCAACGGCCGTTTTGCGATCACCCCGCCGCGGCCGCCGCCGCGGGCGCCGCCGCGGGCGCCGCGATCGGGGTCGGCCAGACGATCCTACCCGCGCGACTCGGAAACAATGTTCCGGCCCGAGTGCTGCTCGACGGGGCGGCCAGCGCTGCGGAGCGGCGATTCGTCATGGCGATCCCCGGCGATGCTGTGGGGGCGGTCGTGGCGGGCGCCACGCTCCACGGCTCCTACCAAGCGGTGCTCGCGAGCATCGATGCCGAGCGCAGCCGCAGCGGTGTCGGCGACCTGCCGCTGGCGGAGGTGCCGGCGCCGGACCCGCACCGGGACGCGTTCGCGATCATCTACTCGGGTGATGGCGGCTGGCGTGATCTGGACCGAAGCCTGGCCGATGTGCTGGCTGCCAAAGGCATGAGCGTCGTCGGCGTCGATGTGCTGCGCTATTACTGGAAACAGAAAGCCCCGGCATTGGCCGCGAGCGACCTGGCGCGCATCATTCGTTACTACCAGAAGCGCTGGCAGCGAAACAAAGTCGTGCTGATCGGTTTTTCATTCGGCGCCGATGTCCTGCCATTCCTGGTCAGCCGTCTGCCGGCCGATCTGCAGGCCGACGTCAGCCTGTTGTCGCTGTTATCGCCCGAGCGCACCACTGCCTTCGAAGTCGAAGCGACCGGATGGCTTGGCATGCACAGCAGCTCTGGCATCGCGATCGCACCCGAGTTGAAAAAGCTGTCGGCAATGCACCTGCAGTGCATCTACGGCAGGGACGAGGGCGCCGATAGCCTGTGCACCAGCAGCGCCGCCGCCGCCGCCGCGGTGCTGGCCAAGAGCGGCGGGCATCATTTCGATCACAACTATGACGAACTCGCGGACCAGATTCTGGCGGCGGCCCCGCAGTGATGCCATGCAGTGCACCGCGGCGCTGATGCGCACGCCGGGCCTGAAGCACACCGCGGCCCTGAAGCGTGCCGCGATGACGTCGGCGCTGCTGCTGCTGACGTCTATTGGCGTCAACGCGGCCCATGCCGTCGCGCAGCCGACGCTGTGGCATTGGGCTTCGATCAATGGTCACAGGATGTATTACGCCGTGCGCGGCAGCGGACCGACCCTGGTGCTGCTGCATGGCGGCGGCGACTCCGGCGAGCATTCCTTCGAGCGCCAGCTCGACGTGTTCTCGCTGCACCATTGGATCATCGCGCCCGATCAGGTGGGTCAGGGCCATACGCCCGATGTGCCGGGGCCCTTGAGCTACACCTTGATGATGCAGGACACCGCGATGCTGCTGGAGAAGCTCAAGCTCAAGCGGGTCGATGTCGTGGGCTTCAGCGACGGCGGCATCCTGGGGCTGATGCTCGCGGTGCGATATCCGCAGCTGGTGCGCCGGCTGGTGATCAGTGGGGTCAACATCTCACCCACGGGGCTGACCGCCGAGCAACTGCAGGGGCTGCGCGAGGCGCAGACCGCGACGCCGAAGACGGTCGCTGAAAAACTTGCAAAGCTCTGGCTCACCTCGCCCACCGAGACCGAGCTGAGCCTCGCGCTGCTGTCGAAGATCGAGCAGCCGGTGCTGGTGATCTCCGGCGATCGCGATGCGATCACGCTCGAGCATACGCTGCAGATCTATCGGGCCTTGCCGCAGGCCGAGCTGTGCGTGCTTCCGGGGACCGATCACGGCACGTTTTCGGGTCGGCCGGAGTGGCTGAACCCGATCATCAGCGCATTCCTGGAGCGGCCGGAGGACGCGGCAGCGGTCGCACATTAGCGACGCACATTAACAAGCATGAACAAATGGTGACGGCGCGGAACTTCGCGACCCGCGACTCGTCAGTCGGAGAGCAACAAGGTTTCATGAGCGCATTCAATGGAGGTCCATGTGAACCAACCCTACTTGCTGGCGCGACAGCCAATCGCAATCCCGGCCCTGTCGCCGCGCTCACGACCGTATGCGCCGCAGCTCAAGCCCGGCGATCCGGCCGTGCGTGCCATGAACGACTTCCTGCATGATCCGCCGCACACGGTCGCCGCAGATACTGGCCTGGAAGAAGTCATTGACTGCATGTTTCGACGCGGCTTGCGCGTCTTCCTGGTGGTACACGATCGTTCGGTGATCGGTTTGATCACCGCCGAAGATGCCGGCGATGCCCGTCGCGCCCGGCAGCGGTCCGACGGTGCAGGCTGCGAGCTGCGCGCCGCCGACGCCATGACGCCGTCGCTCGACGTGCCGGCGATCGACTGGCAGACGCTGCAGGACTCGCGGATCAGCGACCTGATTGAGATCTTCGAAGGCACCGGCGTGAAGTACCTGGTGGTCCTGCAGACCGAGAGCGCGAGCTCCAGCACGGTGCGCGGGCTGATTCATCGCCAACGGCTCGAGCGTCAGCTCAGGCGGGAGTAGAAGCCGCTGGCGCGCGCGGGCGCATTGCGATTATTGTTCTGTCCCGGGCAGGCCCGATAAGGACTATATGTCGCCGTACGATCCGAGGCCGCTGCCGCAGCGGTTGCATGCATGACGACTCTCGGCACTCCGCTGTCCGCATCGGCGATGCGCGTCATGCTGCTGGGCGCGGGCGAGCTCGGTAAGGAAGTCGCGATCGAGCTGCAGCGCTTCGGCTGCGAGGTGATCGCCGTGGACCGCTACGCCAATGCTCCGGCGATGCAGGTGGCCCATCGAGCCCACGTGATTGATATGCTCGACGGCGCGGCACTGCGCGCGCTGGTGGAGCGCGAGCGTCCGCGGCTCATTGTGCCGGAGATCGAGGCCATTGCGACGCCGATGCTGTTGCAGCTCGAGGCCGAAGGCTACGGCGTGATTCCGACCGCGCGCGCAACGCGCCTGACCATGGATCGGGAGGGCATACGACGGCTGGCGGCAGAGGAGCTGGAGCTTGCGACCTCGCCCTATCGATTCGCGGGCACCGAGCAGGAGTACCGCGCCGCGATTGCCGAGCTCGGATTACCCGTTGTGGTCAAGCCGGTCATGAGCTCCTCGGGCAAGGGCCAGAGCCTGGTGCGCGCCGAGACCGAGATCGGAGCGGCCTGGCGCCACGCACAGCGGGGCGGGCGCGCCGGCGCCGGTCGTGTGATCGTCGAAGGCTTCGTGCGCTTCGACTATGAAATCACCCTGCTGACGGTGCGGCACGCCGGCGGCACCAGCTTCTGCGAGCCCATCGGACATCTGCAGATCGATGGCGATTACCGTGAGTCCTGGCAGCCGCAGCCGATGTCGGGGACGGCACTGGCGCACTCGCGGCGCATGGCCGCCGCGATCACGGCCAATCTCGGCGGCAGCGGCATCTTCGGGGTGGAGCTGTTCATCGCCGGCGATCAGGTCTATTTCAGCGAGGTCTCGCCTCGACCGCACGATACCGGCCTGGTCACACTGATCTCACAGGACTTGTCCGAGTTCGCGCTGCATGTACGGGCCATCCTCGGATTGCCGATCCCGGTGATTCGCCAGCGCGGCGCGGCCGCTTCCTGCGCGCTGCTGGTGGACGGCGACTCGGCCAACATCCGCTTCACCGATGTCGATCGGGCACTGGCTGAGCCGGATACCGCCTTGCGGCTGTTCGGCAAGCCCGAAGTGCGCGCTCACCGCCGCATGGGGGTGTCGCTGGCACTCGGTGCGACGCTCGAGCAGGCGCGTGCCAAAGCGCGCGCGATGACGGATATCCTGCGCGCCGGCGTGCAGCTCGACTAGACGGCCCGGGACCGCGGATGAGCTCGAGCGCCTGCTCGAGCGTCTGCGCGCGCGGGCACTTAAGAGCTGAGCGGCGCTGGGGAGGTCGGCAGCCACACATTGGCGCTGCTACACTGCGGCGACAGCTATGTCAGCGAAGGGCAACGCATGAACGCAGCAAGAATCGTCGCGATCGTGTTGATCGTGGCCGGGGTGCTGGGACTGCTCTATCACGGTTTCAGCTACACCAAGAGCTCGCAAGAGGCGAAGCTTGGATCGCTGGAGCTGTCGGTACAGCACAAGGAAACCGTGGACGTACCGAACTGGCTAGGGGTCGGCGCCATCGTCGCCGGCGCGGCGCTGTTGCTGGTTGGCGGTCGTAAGTCCTGAGCCCCTGCGCCCCGGCATGATCCCGGCGGCGCCCGCACGCGAGCGTCTGGCGCTGGCGCTGGCTGCTGTCGCGGTGTTGCTGACGCGCCTGCCCTGGATTGGCAGCGGTTACGGTTCGGATCCCGACGGCTATCGCGTGGTCATCGCGGCGCGGCAGATTGCGCGCACCGGTGTGTATGAAGCCTCGCGGCTGCCTGGTTATCCGGTCTACGAATACCTGAGCGCGCTCAGCGCGACGGCGGCGCCGTGGGTGTCGAACGCGGTCACGGCGCTGTTCAGCGTCGCGGCGTTTGTATTATTCGCGCTGATTGCGCGCGAGCTCGGTGTACGCCGGTATCTGCTGATCGCGCTGGCTTTCGCGATGACCCCGGTGGTCTATCTGAGCAGCTGCTGCACGATGGATTACATCCCGGCGCTCGCCGGCCAGCTCGCCGCAACCTATGCGCTGTTGCGTCGTCGTCCGATGCTCGCGGGCCTGCTGCTGGGCTTGAGCATCGGCTGCCGCATAACGGCCGGAGCGCTGGCGCTGCCGCTAGGCCTGTGGATTCTGCTGACTACTGCGCCCCGGCCCGCGGTGCGGCAGTGTCTGGCATTCGGAATCACGCTGCTGCTGGTCAGCGTCCTGTGTTTCCTGCCGGTGTTGCGGCGCTATGGCACCGACTTCTTCGTGTTCTACGACAACGGCGGGTATCCGCCGCTCGATGTGGTCTATACCCGGGCGCTGCCGCTGGTATGGGGACAGTTGGGACTGCTGGGGCTGCTGGCACTGCTGTGCGCGGCACCCGGCTATTATCGTTTTACACGCGCGGCGCTCGATGACCCGCGCACCCGATACGCACTCACGCTCGCCGTGGTCGCGATAGCGCTTTACCTGGTCGCTTTCCTGCGCCTTCCGGACGAGTCCGGTTACCTGCTGCCGGCGGTGCCGTTCGTACTGCTGGCGATTGCACTGCTGACACCGCCATGGGTCGCCGGCGCGGTGGCGCTGGCCCTGATGCTGTCGTCGTGGATTGCGTTTGATCACGGTGTGCCCACCCTCGATGGTCCCATCATCGAGGATCACCTGGTGCGCGAATCGCAGCAGCGTTCGACGCGTGCCGTCATTGATGCGGTCGCAAGCCTCCCCGGTCGCGCCGCGATCGTGTCCGGCTGGGTATTACCGCGCATTACGCTGGCGCTCGACGGCGATCAGGAGGGACCGCATCAATTCATCTACCTGGTCGAAGACCCCGCCGATTACCAGCACTACCTCGCGGAAGGCCGGGAGCTCTACTATCTGCCCGGAGTGGATCTGTATGAATCGCAGGCCCACGATCTCGAGTTAGCCGAGCTGGGCGCGCGGCAGCTTGCCGTGCCGCGCGAACGCCAGCGACCGGCGTCCACCGGGGAGTGAGCTTGAGCGGCCTGCATGCGCCGGCGTAGCCCCGCCGGGGTGGAATCGCCGGGCCGGAATCACTAGACTGCGCGCGCGCTGCATTGGCGCGCCCGGAAGCAGGAGTACAGCCAAGTGGGCAAAGGTGACCGCAAGACCCGTCGCGGCAAGATATATCGCGGCTCGTTCGGCAAGAGCCGGCCTAAGGATCCGAGCAAGAACAAGAACAGCAAGAAGAAGTTCGCAAGCAAGTCCGGGACATCCAAGAAGTAGCCCATGCGGCAGTGCCGGGGCCTGGCCCCATCCGCCGCGCGGCAATCTAGAGGGGTCGAACCATAGGGCGCGCTTTCACTAACGAAAGCGCGCCCTATGGTTCGACCCCTCTGAGCTGGTGCCCGGAAACATCGGGCGAGCCCCCGGTGCTACCGGCGCGCTAGGACCCGGGGCTAGAGGATGTAGCGGCTCAAATCCTCGTCCTTCGCCAGACTGCCCAGATGCTGATCGACATACTGTGCGTCGACCGTCAGGCTCGGCTCATCGAGCTGGTCGGCATCATAGGATATGGTCTCGAGCAGTCGTTCCATCACGGTGTGCAGGCGGCGTGCGCCGATGTTCTCGGTACGCTCATTGACCTGGCAGGCGATCTCGGCAATGCGCCGCACGCCATCGGGCGTGAATTCCAGCGCGACCTGCTCGGTGCCCAGCAGTGCCTGGTATTGCGCCGTCAGCGATGCATCCGGCTCGGTCAGGATGCGCACGAAGTCCTCCACCTTGAGCGAGTCGAGCTCGACGCGGATCGGAAAGCGGCCCTGCAACTCCGGTATCAGATCGGACGGCTTGGACATATGGAATGCCCCCGATGCGATGAACAGCACATGATCGGTCTTGAGCGAACCATACTTGGTGTTGACCGTGCAACCTTCGACCAGCGGCAACAGGTCGCGCTGCACGCCTTCGCGTGACACGTCGGCACCAAGCGTCTCCTGACGGCGCGTGATCTTGTCGATCTCGTCGATGAAGACGATACCGTTCTGCTCGGCATTCATCAGCGCGAGCGCCTTGAGTTCCTCTTCGTTGATGAGCTTGGCGGCCTCCTCCTCGATCATGATCTTGAGAGCCTCACGCACTTTCACGCGTCGCGTGCGCGTGCGGTTGCCGCCCAGCCCGGACAGCACGGACTGCAGCTGCTGCTGCATCTCCTCCATGCCGGGTGGCGCCATGATCTCCACTCCCATCGGCATCGCGCGCACTTCGATTTCGACCTCGCGTTCATCTATTCCGCCGCGCGTGAGCATGTCGCGCAGCTTCTGTCGCGTTTCGTTATCGCGCGGCGGGGTAGTCTCGTCGGTCGAAAAGCCGAGCATACGCGGCTTGGGCAGCAGCGCATCGAGCACGCGATCGACCGCGGCCTCGCGCGCGCCGTCACGCACGCGCGCGAGCTCCTGCTCGCGTGTCATCTTGACCGCGACATCGGCCAGCTCCTTGATGATCGAATCGACCTCGCGCCCGACGTAGCCCACCTCGGTGAACTTGGTGGCCTCGACCTTTACGAACGGCGCCTGCGCCAGGCGCGCCAGGCGGCGCGCAATTTCCGTCTTGCCGACGCCGGTGGGACCGATCATCAGGATGTTCTTGGGGGTTATCTCCTGACGCATCGGTTCGTCGACCTGCATGCGCCGCCAGCGATTGCGCAACGCGATGGCCACCGCGCGTTTCGCGGCGGCCTGGCCGATGATGTGCTTGTCGAGCTCCTGGACGATGGCGCGCGGGGTCATGAGCGCAGTTCCTCGATCACGAGGTTGCGGTTGGTGTAGATGCAGATATCGGCGGCAATGCCGAGCGAGCGTTCGACGATCGTGCGCGCGTCGAGCTCGGTGCTCTCGGTCAACGCGCGCGCGGCGGCCTGCGCATAGGGCCCACCCGAGCCGATGGCGGCCGCGGCGTGCTCCGGTTCAATGACGTCGCCATTGCCCGAGATGATGAACAGATTCTGCGGATCGCCGACCAGCAGCAGCGCCTCGAGCCGACGCAGATAGCGGTCGGCGCGCCAGTCCTTGGCCAGTTCGATAGCCGCCCGGGTCAGATTGCCGTATTTCTCGATCTTGCCCTCAAAGCGCTCGAACAGCGTAAAGGCATCGGCGGTACCCCCGGCGAAGCCTGCCAATACCTTGTCATTGGACAAGCGCCGCACCTTGCGCGCATTGGCTTTCATGACGGTATTGCCGAGGGTGACCTGGCCGTCGCCACCGAGCACGATGCTGCCGTCGCGGCGCACTGCCAGAATCGTCGTTGAGTGGGGATCGAATGTGTCGTTCATGTTTGGCGGCTCAACCGCGGCGCTTGGCACGCGGATGTGCCTGATCGTATGTCTGGGCGAGATGCTGGAAATCAAGATGGGTATAGACCTGGGTGGTGCTGATGTTGGCGTGGCCCAACAGCTCCTGCACGCCGCGCAGATCGCGACTGGATTCAAGCAGATGGGTGGCAAATGAATGTCTGAACATGTGCGGATGCAGGTGCTGGGGCAGGCCCGCGGCCCGCGCCTGGGCCGCCACGCGCAGCTGCACGGCCCGCGGCCCGAGCGGCGCGCCGTTACGGCCGACAAACACCGCCTCCTGGTCCGGCGCCGCCATGCCGGGGCGCGCGCAAAGCCATAGCCGCAGCGCCTTGACCGCCATCGAGCCCACCGGCGCGATGCGCTCCTTGCGCCCCTTGCCGAGCACCCGCACCTGGCCGAGCTTGAGGTCCAGGTCCCGCAGCTTGAGTCCGGTCAGCTCGGCGAGCCGCAGACCGCTCGAATAGAACAGTTCCATCAGCGCTAGATCGCGCACTTGGAGGGCGTTGTTCGGTTTGCGCGACAGCAGCTGGGCCATCTGGTCGACGTCGAGCGTATGCGGCAGGCGCTTGACCGCCTTGGGGGCGCGCACCTCGAGCGCCGGGTTGCGCTGCAATGCGCCTTCACGCATCAGGAAGCCGAAAAAAGTGCGCAGTGCCGCCAGCCGGCGCTGGATGCTGCGGCCCTGAAGCCCGCGCGCATGGCTGCGCGCGGCGAAGCTGCGGATATGCTGATGATCGAGCTGCGACCAGTCCTGCAAGCCGTTGCGATCGCACCAGTCGTGCAAGGCCAGGAGGTCGCGACGGTAGGCCGCCAGGGTATGCACCGACAGGCGCCGCTCAGTGCCCAGGTAACGCTCAAAACGCGCCAGCCACTGCGTTGCCTGCGGTGTCATCGAAGCCTGCCTCGGCACGCGCGAGGCCGGGCGCCGTGGGCTCAGACGCGCGCGAGCGCGTCAGTGATCAGCTCGCCCATGCGCCAGAGGAATTCGGTGCTCATGCCGGGATGAAAGCGGTCGCGATCGACGCTGCCCAGGGCCAGCAGGCCCGCCGGCGTCTGACCGCCGAGCGGGATCAGCGCCACCGAGCCGATGTTTGGCGCTTCGAGGCCGAAGAGGAATTCCAGCTGCGTATCGCGAATCTGGCCGCAGCGTGGCTTAGCTGCAGCGAACAGGCCGTCGAAGCTGCGAAAGGCCGGATCATCGGCGGCCACGCGGCGCAGGAACTGCTGCGGCGCTTCGTCGTCATGCGGCACGCTCGAGCACGCCAGCACCAGCACGGTGTGAAAGGTGTCGAAGTCCTCGCGCAGGCTGGCTTCGATTTCGGTGATCGCGGCCCCGGCGCCGGTGGTACGCAGCAGCCGGCGCGTGAAGCGATGGATCTTCTCCGCCAGCACATTGTTGTCGCGCGCGACATGCACGAACTCGGCCAGTTTGCGCTCCTGCGTCTGAATTTTCTCGCGCAGTACCTCAACCTGGCGTTCGATCAGCGACACGGTCGAACCATTGCGCGGATGCTGCAGCCGCAGTCGCGCCAGCAGCTGTGGGTGGTGCTCGAAGAAATCGGCGTTGCGATGCAGGTATTGCACTACCGCCTGCTCCTCGATCGTCTCCGCCGCAATTCCGCGCACCTGATTGCTCGTCATTCTTGATTCTCTCCGCTAGATGAACCCAGAAGTCTCATGAGCAGCTGCAATGCTCAGATCTCAACGCGTCCTTCGAAAGCCTGCTGTGCCGGGCCGGTCAGCCAGACGGACTGTCCGGGCCCGTCCCAGTGTACGCTTAACGAGCCGCCGGGCACACGTACCTCGACGTCGGCGCCGAGCAGTCCGAGGCTTCGGCCGACGGCGACGGCCGCACAGGCACCGGTGCCGCAAGCCAGGGTCTCGCCGACGCCGCGCTCGTACACCCGCAGGCGGATCTGTCCCGCGTCGATGATTTGCATGAAGCCGACATTGACCTGACGCGGAAAGTGCGGGCTGTTCTGTAGTGCGCGGCCGATGCCTTCCACCGCTGCGCTCTCGACGGCCTCGACACGCAGCACGGCATGCGGATTACCCACCGCCACCGCACCGAACTCGATGGTCTCGCCCGCGGCAGTGATGGTGTAGGTCGCGCTCGGCGCGAGCGCATCGAACGGCAGTGATCGCGGATCGAAATTCGGCACACCCATGTCCACCGACACGCGGCCATCGGCGAGCACGCGCGCGTGCAATAAACCGCCGACACTGTCCATCGTCAGCGTGCGGTCGCCGCCCTGACTGCGTCGATGCAGCAGCGCCGCGACGCAGCGCGCGCCGTTACCGCATTGCTCGACTTCACCGCCATCGGCGTTGAAGACGCGATAGAACACGTCGGTGCCACTGCGGCGCGGCGGCAGCAGCACCAGCGCCTGATCGAAGCCTATGCCGCCATGGCGGTCGGCGAGCGCCCGCCATTGCTCGCGGCTTGGCAAGCACGCGTCGGCCGGCAGATTCAGCACGATGAAGTCATTGCCGAGACCATGCATCTTGGTGAAGTCGATGCGCATGGCGCGGAGAATACTAGATCCGTCTCCGCATCGAGTAAGAGGCGGAGACCGCAGGACAAATGCGCCCGCTATTGCGCTGCCTTGCAGGCCTCGTCCATCTCCACTTTGTGTGCCACGCGCGCCTTGTCGGCCTCGTCATCGGATAGGAACTGGCGCTGGCCATCCGGGCCGGTCGTGTAGATGCGACGAGCCTGCACCGACTGCTGGTAGAGCTCCGTGGCCTTCTTGCATTGATCGGCGCGCGTCTGGGCGACTTCGTTCTGCACCGCCCGCGCGGCGGCTTCCTGCTCGAGCTGCTGGTGGATCTGGTCACCGGTCTGGGCGGCGGTACTCGAGGGGCGGCTATTGCTCGCCGGCGGGCTCGCCGCAGGCTGGATCGGGATGCGTGGGTTGTCTATACGCACCAACTGGGCTCCCGGGGTGGGCGTATCGCTGTACTGCACGTGACCCTGGGCATCGACCGACCGGTAAACGTCGGCCCATGCCGCAGCGAGCGGCAGCCAGATCAGAATGGCAATCGCGGTGGCACGGCGCATGCGTTGGGTCTCCGGCTCTGAGTACGAGTATCAGGCCATACTCTACGGCTGCGGGGTGACCTGCGTCACATTCATATCGCGGATGGCGCCGCACGGTCAAATCGCTATGAGGAACGGGGGGCCGATGGGGGGGACTGCGCCCTCCGGCCACGCCCCCGCCGGTTATTCCACTCTTTCGCCCTGTAGCGAGATATCGAGACCTTCGCGCTCCTCATCGGCGGTGACGCGCAGCCCGATCGTGAGGTCGATCAGCTTGAGGATGATCATGCTCATGACGAAGCTCCAGACCAGCGTCGCGGTCACGCCCTTGAGCTGCAGCAGTACGCTGCCGTCCGCGCCGCTGATCTCCTTGCTGACCAGCGCGCCGGTGAGCAGCGCACCGACGATGCCGCCGATGCAGTGCACGCCGAAGGCATCGAGCGAGTCGTCGTAGCCAAAGGCCTTCTTGACCGAGGTCGAGGCGAAGAAGCAGATCACCCCGGCCGCGACCCCGATGATCACGGCCGAGTCCGGACCGACAAAGCCCGAGGCCGGCGTGATCGCCACCAGGCCGGCGACCGCCCCCGAGCAGATGCCCAGCACGCTCGGCTTGCCCTTGACCAGCCACTCGGTGAACATCCAGGCGAGCGCGGCGGCGGCCGTGGCAATGTGCGTGGCGGCAAAGGCCATGCCCGCCCGCCCGTCCGAGGCCACGGCGGAACCGGCGTTGAAGCCGAACCAGCCCACCCACAGCAGCGAGGCGCCGATGACGGTGAGGGTCAGGTTGTGCGGGGCCATCGACTCCTTGCCCAAGCCCTGGCGCTTGCCGAGCATCAGCGCGGTGGCCAGACCCGCGATACCGGCGTTGATGTGCACCACGGTACCGCCGGCGAAGTCCAGCTGCGTGGCTGCCAGCCAACCCGAGGGCTCCCACATCCAGTGCGCGACCGGGCAGTAGACCACGATCAACCAGAGCCCCATGAACCACATCATCGCCGAGAATTTCATGCGCTCGGCAAACGAGCCGCAGATCAGCGCCGGGGTGATGATCGCAAAGGTCGCCTGGAACATCGCGTACACGGTCTCGGGAATGGTCAGGCCCAGGTGCGAGACGCTCAGCTTCATCGCATCGTGCATGTACACCACGCCGTTGAAGAAAGAGCGATGAAAGCCGCCCAGATAGGGCGTACTGCCGGGCGTGAAGGCCAGCGAGTAGCCCACCACCCACCACAGGATCGTCACCAGGCAGGTGATCGCAAAGCTCTGCATCAGCGTGGCGAGCACGTTCTTCTTGCGCACCATGCCGGCGTAGAACAGCGCCAGACCCGGGATCGTCATCATCAACACCAGCGCGGTGGAGGTGAGCATCCAGGCGGTGTCCCCGGAGTTGATATCCGCGAACTTCACCACCGTCGGCTCGGTCGGCGCTGCCGCCGCCGGAGCCGCAGCCGCAGCGGCTGGAGCCGCGGCTGGAGCCGCGGCCGGAGCCGCCGCCGCCGTGCTCGCCGCCGCCGCGGGCGCGGCCGGTGCCTCGTCGGCCCATGCGCTCACCGAGCCTGCGCTCAAGGCCAGAGCCAGCACGCTCGCCGCGAGCGCTCCCGCCACAGCCCGGGCTGCCGACCATTTGTATTTCTCAACGTCTCGCTTGACGATTGGTCCCATGCGCATCGCTTGCGACTCCCAGTATTTCAATGACTCTTATGTGGCCGCGGTGCCGGTTTCCCCGGTTCGGATCCGGATCGCCTGTTCGAGCTCGCCGACAAAGATGCGTCCGTCACCCCTACGGCCGGTCCTCGAGACATTGGCAATAGCCTCGAGTACGGGTTCGACGATGGCATCGTCAACGGCGATTTCGACTTTGGCCCTGGGTCCAAATTGCGCTTCATATACCTCGGTGACGGTGACGCCCTGCACGCCAAGCTGAGCGATGGCTTGCCGCAGCTCGTCCAGCTTGAATGGCCGCACGACCGCGGTGATCATTTTCATGAGGTGCATTTCGCAATGATCGAACCTTGAATCCGCAGTGCCGGGGTCGTCCCGATGCGAGTATTCTTGGGCTTGTTCATGAATGCCGCTGGAGCCTAGGTGCAGAAAGTGTGCCACGCTCAAAAGTGGGCAAATCCGCGGCTTCGGCCAGTCATCAGGCCTGGGCGCGCACTATTATGGTTACCGCCATCCTAAGAGGTGGGCGGTTTCAGGGCAAAGCATTCCATTGCCGCCGCTGGGAGCGGCCAACGGTCGAGGGGACTGGGGTATGGACAACTTCCGTATCGACGACATCGCGCGGCGACTGTTCGAAGGCCTGCCCGAAGCGGCTCGCACCATGCGGCGGGACATCGAGAGCAACTTTCGCGCCGTACTGCAGTCCACCCTGGGCAAGCTCGACCTGACGACGCGCGAGGAATTCGAGGTGCAGACCAAGGTGCTGGAGCGTACGCGAGCGCGTATCGAGCAGCTTGAGCTGCGCATCGTGACGCTCGAGCAGCGCCTCAGCGAGCTCGAAGAAGCGATCCCGCCGGTCTCCGACTAGAGGTCGGCCTGAGCATTGCACCAGGGCGCGGCTGACTACGGCTCCTGGTTCGCATGCGATGAGCCTGGCGAGAATCCTGAGTCGCGCACAACTGGGCCTGGCGGCGCCGTTGGTGCAAGTGGAGCTGCACGTCGGCAGGGGCCTGCCGAATTTCGCGATCGTGGGACTGCCCGCGCCGGTGGTACGGGAGAGCCGTGAGCGCGTGCGCGCGGCGCTGCTGAATTCCGGATATGAATTTCCCGCCGGCCGCATTACGGTCAATCTGGCGCCGGTCGAGTTGTCGAAACAGGGCGCACGCTTTGACCTGCCGATCGCCCTGGGCCTGCTGATCGCCAGCGGCCAGCTGCCGCCGCCGCGACGCGCCTTTGAGTGCTACGGCGAGCTGGGTCTGGCCGGCGAGCTCCGGCCGGTCAGCGGGCTGTTTCTGGCGGCGCTGCATGCCGGCAACGCCGGTCACGCCTTGATCGTTCCGGGTGCGAACGGCGACGAGGTCGCCCTGAGCGGCCACAGCGCAGCGTATGGCGCCGCGAGTCTTCGCGAGGCCGCCACGCGGCTGACCGAGGCAGCGGCGAGCGCAGCTCTGCAGGCACGAGCGATCGATGGCGGCTTGATCGATGGCGCCGATCGGGCCGCGAGAGGAGCGCCGCCGCCCGCGCTGGCCGACGTGGCGGGGCAGTGGCAGGCCAAGCGAGCCCTGATCATCGCCGCCGCTGGCGGTCATAGCCTGTTGATGGTCGGACCTCCAGGCAGCGGCAAGAGCATGCTCGCCGCACGGCTGCCGGGTCTGTTGCCACCGTTGTCGCGGGCCGAGGCGCTCGAGGTTGCGGCCATCGCTTCGGTTTCCGGATTGCAGATCGAGCCCTGGCGCTGGACCCGACGGCCGTTTCGCGCGCCGCATCACACGGCCTCGGCGAATGCGATCGTCGGCGGCGGTCCCCGGATACTCCCCGGGGAGATCAGCCTGGCGCATCATGGCGTGCTGTTTCTCGATGAGTTGCCGGAATTTGATCGGCGCGTGCTCGAGTCGCTGCGTGAGCCCCTGGAGAGCGGGGCCATCACCATCGCCCGGGCCGGATCGCGCCTGACCCTGCCGGCGCAGTTTCAGCTGATCGCGGCAATGAACCCCTGTGCCTGCGGCTATCTGGGCGACTCGGTGCAGGCCTGTCGCTGTACTCCCGCCGGCATCGAACGCTATCGCCACCGGATCTCCGGACCGCTGCTCGATCGCGTCGACATCCGCATCGAAGTCCCGCGGCTTGCGGTCGAGGAGCTGGTGCATGCCGCGGTCGCCAGGGGCGCGGGCGCACCGACGCGAGAGGCGCAGTCCGCACAGCTATCGGATCCGGCAGAGCAGGTGCAGGCGGCGCGTGAGCGGCGCCTGCGGGCTTCGGGCGCCCTGAGCGCCCGCCTGTCGGTGCCGCAATTGCAGGATTGCTGCGCTCTGCCGCGCTTGTCCGAACGGCTGCTACGGCGTAGCAGCCAGCAGCTCGGGCTCTCTGGCCGGGGTGTGCATCGGTTGCTGGCACTGAGCCGGACCATTGCCGACCTGGCGGGTAGCGAGCTCATCGAGCCGCTGCATCTGGCCGAGGCGATCCAGCTGCGCCGGCCGTTACCTTGGGACTTGGCCGTGGCTAGCACACTCAGAGCGCCCTGCGGAAGGTCAGATTGATGCGGCAGCGGCCGGTGAGCGCGTGCTCGCCGTCGGCCAGGGGGGCGATGCCATGGAAGGCGAGGCGCTGCCGGCCGCCCCACACCAGCACGTCGCCATGCGCCAGCGCAATGCGCTGCGCGGCATCGGCACGGCGCAGACCACCGAACAGGAACAGCGCCGGAAGTCCCAGCGAAACCGAGACCACCGGCGCGCGCAAGTCGCGCTCGTTGCGGTCCTGATGCAGGCTCAGCCGCGTACCGGGCGCATAGCGATTGACCAGGCAGGCATCGGGCTCGAAACCGCTAAAGCCGGCCGTGGCCGCGCTGCGCACCGCCAGCTCCCGCAGTGCCGCGGGCATCGGCGGCCACGGCTGTCCGCTTTCAGGATCGACGCGCTCGTAGCGATAGCCGCGGCGATCGCTGATCCAACCCACCTGGCCGCAGTTGGTCATCGCGACCGACATACGCGCGCCGCCGGGCGTGAGCATGTGGCGCCAGGGCGCCATTGCCACCACCTGCTGCAGCGCTGCCAGCAGTACAGGCGCCTCCTGACTGGCGGCACCCGGCAGCAGGATTGCATCCTCGGCGATGCGCTCGAGCGCGGCGCGCGGCAGCAACGGCCGCGTTAGCAGAGCCTGGCGGCGCATCCGCGTACTCATAACGCGTCGTGGAACACGATGCCGAGCGTGAAACGCTCGCCGCCACGCACCCGGCTGACGCCGTGACGCATATTCAGGCGATGCACACCGCGGATTCCCTGGCCAGGCCTATAGCGCGCGGCAAACACAAGCGCATCGCCCCGCTCGAGCGGTACCACTTCAACGCGCGACTGCGCGCGCGGCCGCTGTTCGGTCACCACGAATTCACCGCCGCGGAAATCGGCCTGCGGCGCCGACAGCAGCACCGTGAGCTGCAGCGGAAACAACTCGTCGCCGTACAGGTCCTGATGCAGGCAATTGTAATCGCCGCCCGCATAGCGCAGCAGCAGCGGTGTCGGGCGCGTCTGGCCGGCGCGGCGGCAGCGCTCGAGGAATGCGGCGTGCTCTGCGGGGAAGCGCGTCTCGAGCTGCAGGGTCTCGTGCCAGCGATTGGCGATCCGCGCCAGCGGTGGATACAGCGCGGTGCGCAGCTCTGCCACCAGGAAGGGCAGCGGATAGGCGAAGTATTGGTATTCCCCGCGACCAAAACCATGTTGCGCCATGACGATACGGCTGCGAAACAAGGCCGCGCATGCATAGCTCGCCGCCAGTGCGGCGCACTCGTTCGCCGACAACAGCCCCGGCAGCAGCGCCGTGCCGGTCGCATCCAGCTCGGTGGCGAGCTGCGGCCAGGGCAGCTGCGCGATGCGCTCGGGCAAGGATGCGGCCGCGCTGCGCGCAGCGATCGCGCTCATCGCATCCGGGCCTCGCGCTCGAGCAGGGCGCGCTTGCGGGTCACGCCCCAGCGATAGCCGCTGAGCGAGCCGTCGCGGCGTATCACGCGGTGACAGGGGATCGCGACCGCCAATGTATTGGCCGCGACGGCCCTGGCGACCGCTCGGGCGGAACCGGGCAGCCCTAAGCGCCGCGCGATATCGCTGTAGCTCACGGTGGTGCCCGGCCGAATCTTGCGCAGTGCTTGCCATACGCGGTGCTGAAAGGCGGTCCCACGCAGATCCAGCGGCAGATCCAGGCCGCGCCCCGGAGCTTCCACCAGGCCGGCGACCTGGGCGAGCAGCCGTTCAAACCCCTGGTCGCCGCCGATCAACTGGGCCTTGGGGAAGCGGTCCTCCAGATCGCGCAGCAGCGCCGCGGCGTCATCGCCCAGAAGAATGGCGCAGATGCCTTTGTCGGTAGCGGCGACCAGGATCGAGCCCAGGGAGCATTCACCGATAGCAAAGCGAATACTCACGCCGTCCCCGCCAGCGCGGTAGGTGCTGGGCGTCATGCCCAGCGCCGCGTCGCTGCCGGCGTAGAAGCGGCCGTTGGAGCCGAAACCGGCGTCGTAGATCGCGCCCGTGACGCTGCCTTTGCGCAGCAACTGTTCGCGCACTCGCCGCGCGCGCTGCGCCGCGACGTAGGCCTTGGGTGTCATGCCGATGAGGCGCGTGAACAGACGATGAAAATGAAACCGGCTCATGCCGGCGTCGCGCGCCAGCGCCGCCAGGTCCGGCATGCTCTCGGCACGGTCGATCAGGTGGCAGGCGCGCGCCACCATCGCCGCATGCTGCTGCGCCAGGCTGACACCGCCCGGGTGGCAGCGCTTGCAGGCGCGAAAGCCCGCGCGCTCGGCGGCCGCTGCGCTGTCGAAGAAGCGCACGTTCTTTCGCAAGGCGTGCCGCGCGCCGCACGAAGGGCGGCAAAAGACCCCGGTCGTGCGCACCGCATAATAAAAAATCCCATCGGCGCCGGGCTCGCGCCGCGTGATCGCCGCCCACCGCTGTGAGTCGCTGGCAAAGCGCGCCGCGGCGCGAGGCTTCGGTTCCGTGTCCATGGGGCGATTCTCCTCGATTGGCGTAGCTGCAACGGCGCGGGATCGACCACGCCTGGCGCCTATCGTGGCGGCACGAGGCCGGCGCGACACTCCGCCTCTTGCTTTTGAATTCGAATGGAGTCGGTGAATGGACATAATGGAGATGGCGCGCCCGGCGGGATTCGAACCCACGACCTGCAGCTTCGGAGGCTGCCACTCTATCCAGCTGAGCTACGGGCGCACGCGCCGCGGCGGGCAAGATTACCGCAGGCACGGCTGCCAACGCGAACCCGGCAGCCGGTGCTCAATCATCGTTGCCGCGGCGCGCGGCCTCAGTGGTGCTTTTCGCTCGCCGCCAGGTCGTTCGTCAGCTGGATCAGATTCGCCTGACTTCCGGCCATGCCGACATCGCTGACGTACTTGCCGGCGATGACGATGGCCGGTACGCCTTCGATTCGGTCGCGCCGCATCAGATCGTCGGCCTTCTGCAGGTTGGCCTGCACGCCGAAGGAGTTGTAGGCGTTGAGAAAATCCGATTCGCTGATGCCGTTGGCCTTGGCGAAGCGCAGCTGATCCTGCAGCGTCGCCTTGTCATCGCCCGCCACATACAGCGGATCCTGCTGCTGATGTATCTGTTCGAACACCTTGCTGTGCAGTTCGTCGAGCTTGCCCAGGGCTTGCAGCGTGTAGAACAGCCGCGCGTGCGCCCGGTGCACCGCGCCCCACATCACCGGCACGCGCACGAACTCGATGTAGGCAGGCTTGTCCTTAAGCCAGCTCTCAAGGTACGGTTCGAGCACGTAGCAGTGCGGGCAGGCGTACCAGAACATCTCGACGACCTCGACTTTGCCGGGTGGCGCATCGGTGGGTTGTGCCGGCGACAGTGCCTTGTAGTTGGTACCGGCGATCCACTTGCCCGCGGGTAGCTGCCCCTCGGCGGGCAACGCGGCCACACGCTCGAGCGCGGCCTCGCCGCTGTCGGTGGCCTTGCCGCTGTCAGCCCCTTCCTGCTGGGTCTTCGCGGCCGCCGCCACATCGCTGACGCTCGCAGCCGCGGCGGCGGGCACTGTCGGCGTCGCAGCCGACGCCGTTGCCGACGGACTGGTGTGGGTGCTGGCGCTCGCCGCCGGCGTCTGACTCGGCCCGCGCGCGCAGGCGCTCAGGCTGGCGACCAGCAGCAACAGCGCGATGGATGGTTTCATAGGGATATTCAGCGCATGCCCTGGACATAGGAGGCGACGTTGCGGATGTCCTCCTGCGTCAGGCGGCTCGCGATCGTATGCATCATGTCGGAGTTCAGCCCGCCGTTGCTAACGCCCTTGTCGTTACGCGTATAGCGCTTGTCGGCGGCATAGTCGCCTAGCTGCTGCACGGTATAGACCGCGTGCTGGGCGCGCAGCATCGGAAAGCCTGCGGCCGGATTGCCGCGACCGGCGGGCCCATGGCAGGCCATGCAGGCCGGAATGTCGCGCGCACGGTCCCCGCCGCGATAGAGTTTCTCTCCGGGCTGCCGATCCGATGGATCGGCCTCGAGCCCGACGGGCGTCTGCTGGGAAAAATACGCTGCGAGATCCTGCATGTCCTGATCACTCAAGCCGGCAGCCATCGGCGGCATTAGGCCGCTGGCATCGACGCGTGTCTTATCGTGAAAGTGTTTCAGCTGGCCTTCGATGTAGGCCGCGTTCTGGCCGGCAAGTTTGGGCCACTGGGCGTTGACGCTATTGCCATTGGGGCCGTGGCAGGCGAGACAGGCGGTGACTTTGGCGGCGCCCGCGGCGGCCGAGCCGGCGCCCATGGCGATCGGTGGGGTGCAGATCGCCAGCATCAACCCAGCCCAGCGCATCATCGGCATCATTTGCAGTCGGCTCCCGTCGAACGGCAGTCTTTCTCTAGCACAGCAAAAGGATCGAAGAATTGTACACTAGCAACCCGGCTCGCGTGCCTGGCCGACGATTGGCCTGCAAGCCGCCGCCCCGAGCTTAGCTCCACTCGCCGCTTTTCGCAGGACACCGCGTGAGCGTCTATCCCAGCGCGCAGTTCCTCTTCAGTGCGGCTGCCGCCGCCCAGTTTCCCGCCGATAGCGGCGCCGAAGTCGCGATCGCCGGCCGCTCCAACGCCGGTAAATCGAGCGCTATCAACGCCATCACGGCCCGTCATGCGCTGGCACGCACCAGTAAAATGCCCGGTAGGACGCGGCTGTTGAATTTCTTTCAGCTTTCGCCCGGGAGGCGGCTCATCGACCTGCCGGGCTACGGTTTCGCCGAGGGACCGCCCGCCGAACGCGACCGCTGGGCGCGGCTGATCGATGCCCTGGCTGAGCGTGAATGTCTCAGAGGACTGCTGCTGGTCGTGGATGCGCGTCGCGGCCTGTTGGCCGGCGACCGGCAACTTCTGGCCTGGGCCGAGGCCATGGAACGCCCGGTGCATGTGCTGCTGTCCAAATCCGACCAGCTCAAGCGTGCCGAGGCGCGCACGCTGCTGGCGCGATCCGAGGCGCAGCTGGAAGGCCGGGGCTCGGTGCAGCTGTTCTCGGCACGCGCCGGGGTCGGGCTCGAAGAAGCCAGGGGCACGATCGACGCCTGGCTGAGGACAGCTGACTGAGGACACTTGGCTTCAGGGCACCGGGCTGAATTCGATGCCCGAGAATGCGGTCGGGTGACAGCGCCAAAAGAAAGGGCCCCGGTAATCTCGTTAGGGGACGGACTGCCGGGGCCCAGAACAATCCGGCGCGGGTCTCTACGCACCGGATTCTTGCCCGCTTTAGGGAGGGAAGCGGGGAGTGCAGCGCACTCGATTAGGTTGGAACGACGGGAACCCAGGAAGTTTCCTGCCTGGAGTGAAATTTATTTAATGTGAAATCAAGAGCTTGACTGCAAGGCTGTCGCGCCGCCGCTACAGGAAAGTCCAGGTCATACCCACCGAGGCCAGACTCAGGATGCTTGCATCTGTAACGTCGTATCGCACGTATTCCAGGCGTGCGCCGAGGCTGCCCCAATGCATGCCGGCACCCACGCCATACGCCAGATCCGTGCCCGTGCGGCGAATGGGGAAAACAGGCGACGTCACATCGGTGCGCCAATCGATCGCCCCCACGCGGCCGTAGATGTCGATCATCGGAATCGGCAGGAAGCCCAGGGCGAACACCCCCACGCCGTCCGTGTCCGCGTAATTCGCGCCCCCCTGCGCCCGGCCGAAGCTGACGTAGTCCACCTCGCCGGCGAGTACCTCCAGGGGCCGCCAGCCGGCGGCGATCTGGTAGCCGACGGTGTCGGCTCTGAGTCGGTAGAGGCTGGGATCGAAGCGCTCGCTCGATTCACCCAGCGAGCCGCCGACATAGAAGCCGGTGTCGTCGCCGAGCGCCGCGCCCGCGGGCAGCAATGCCGCGGGAATCAAGGTCACAACCACAAAAATCAACCCGTTCCTGGCCATGGCGACATCCTCTCTAGTGAGCCTCATCCCAATTCAGACCGCTGCCGACTTCGACCTTCAGCGGCACGGCAAGTTGCGCCGCACCGTTCATGCGCGCGGCGACTTCGCGCGCGGCCTGCTCGAGGAAGTCCTCGGGGACCTCGAGCACCAGCTCGTCGTGCACCTGCATGAGTAGCCGCGCCGGTACCTCGGCGCGCTGGCACCAGGCGTCGATCGTGATCATCGCGCGTTTGATGATATCGGCCGCCGTGCCTTGCATCGGCGCATTGATGGCGCTGCGCTCGGCGTACTGCTGCAGCTGACGGTTGCGCGAACGGATCTCCGGTAAGTACAGCCGCCGGCCGAACACGGTTTCAACATAGCCGTCGCGTCGGGCCTGTTCGCGCGTTGCATCCATGTAGCGCCGCACGCCTGGATAGCGCGCAAAGTACAGATCGACATAACTCTGCGCCGCGCCGCGCGCGACCCCCAGCTGACGCCCCAGCCCAAAGGCGGACATGCCGTATATTAAGCCGAAGTTGATTGCCTTGGCCGATCGGCGCTGCTCTCCCGACACTTGTTCGAGCGGCACCTCGAATACTTCGGCCGCGGTCGCCTGATGGATGTCGCGATCCTCGGCGAAGGCCTGCAGCAGGCCCTCATCGCCTGACAGGTGCGCCATGATTCGCAATTCGATCTGCGAGTAGTCGGCGGCGAGCAAGCGGTAGCCAGGTGCGGCAATGAATGCCTGCCGGATGCGGCGCCCCTCGGGACTGCGGATCGGGATGTTCTGCAAGTTGGGATCCGTCGATGACAGCCGGCCGGTGGCGGCGACGGCCTGGTGGTAGGAGGTGTGCACGCGGCCGGTGTCTGGATTGATTTGCTCCGGCAGTCGCAGGGTATACGTCGAGCGCAGCTTGGCGAAGCCGCGATATTCGAGAATCAGCTTGGGCAGCGGGTAATCGGCCGCGAGTTCCTCGAGTACGTCCTCGGCGGTGGACGGCGTTCCGGTAGGCGTCTTGCGCAACACCGGTAGTCCGAGCCGCTCGAACAGAATCTGCTGCAGCTGCTTGGGCGATTCGAGATTGAACGCCACGCCGGCCTCGTGATGCGCCAGTGCCTCGATCTCCCGCATGCGTACCGCGAGCTCGCCGCTCTGCGCATGCAGCATGGCGCGATCGATCAGCACGCCGTGACGCTCCATGCGCTGTAGCACCGGCACCAGCGGCTGCTCGATCTCCTGATACACGCGCGCCAGCGCCGGTACCTGCTCGAGTCTTGGCCACAGCACGCGATGCAGCCGCAGCGTGACATCGGCGTCCTCGGCCGAGTATTCGGCGGCGCGCTCGACGCTGACTTGGTTGAAGCTGATCTGCTTGGCGCCCTTGCCGGCGACGTCTTCGAAATGAATCGTACGCAGGCCCAGGAAACGCTCGGCCATCGAGTCCATGTCGTGGCGCGTCGCGGTGCTGTTCAACACGTAGGACTCGAGCATCGTGTCGTAGCGCTGGCCCTGCAGATGCACGCCGTGATTGGCGAGCACGTGGATATCGAACTTCAGATGTTGACCGAGCTTGGCGTGCGATGGGTCTTCGAGCAGCGGCCGCAGCGCTTCGAGTACCCGCGCGCGTTCGAGCTGCGCCGGCGCACCGGCGTAGTCATGCGCCAGCGGCACGTAGGCTGCATGTCCGGGCTCGATGCAGAATGACACGCCGACAATCTCGGTCCTCATGTAGTCGAGACTCGTAGTCTCGGTATCGAATGCAAACAGCTCGGCGGCTTTGAGCGCTTCGATCCAACGCGACAGCGCGTCCCAGTCGGTGATGGTCTCGTAACGCCGCGGCACGCTCGCCAGCGCCGCCGCCACGGGATCGGTCGGCTGCGGCAGATCGCCGCCCGCCGCCGCGGTGTCTTTCGGCACGCTGCCGTCCGCCAGCCCGCCGGCCGTCACGAGCCCGGAGGTGGCCACCGGCCCGGAGGTGCTTACCGGCCCGGGGGGAGTGGCTACCGCCCCGGTGGAGGCAGCGGTGCCGCCGGCAGCGTGAATGGCGCTGGCCTCCAGTTGCTGCAGCAGCGAGCGCAGCTCGAGTCGACGATAGAGGGCACGCAGACGCGCGGTGTCTGCCGCGCGCCGCACCAGTCCGGCGTCGTCGAGCGGCAGTTCGAGATCGCAGCGGATGGCGGCGAGCTGTCGCGACAGCGCGAGGGTCGTCAGGCCCGCGCGCAGGTTGTCGCCGACCTTGCCTTCGATCTGGTCGGCATTTGCCAGCAGCGCATCGAGCGTGCCGTACTTGTTGAGCCATTTGGCGGCGGTCTTCGGGCCGACCTTGTCTATGCCGGGAATGTTGTCCGAGCTGTCACCCACCAGCGCCAGGTAGTCGATGATCTGTTCCGGAAACACGTCGAACTTGGCTTTGACACCGGCGCGATCGAGCACGGTGCCGCTCATGGTGTTCACCAGTGTGATGCGCTCATTCACCAGCTGCGCCATATCCTTGTCGCCGGTGGAGATCAGCACCTGCTGGCCGGCGCTGGCGGCCCGGCAGGCCAGGGTGCCGATGACGTCATCGGCCTCGACGCCCGCAATGCGCAGCAACGGCAGGCCGAGCGCCTCGACTGCCTCGAGCACGGGTTCGGTCTGCAAGCGCAGATCGTCCGGCATCGGCGGCCGATGCGCCTTGTATTCCGCGAACAGCTCATCGCGAAAGGTCTTGCCCGGCGCATCGAATACCACGCCGATATGCGGCGGCTCGAACTCGCGCAGGAACTTCAACAGCATCGACAGCACGCCGTGCACGGCGCCGGTCGGCTGTCCGGCCGAATTGCTCAGCGGCGGCAGCGCATGAAAGGCCCGGTACAGATACGACGAGCCGTCGATCAGCACCAGGTCGGGCCGCGTGGGTAGGGGCATAGGCGCGCACGATAAGCCAGCCGGAGCCGCCACGCACCTGCGCGCGTTGGCGTTGCCTAGCAACCGTTCGCGCCAGCGGCGAGTAGCGTCGAATGTCCAGTTGATCCTGAGCGGCCTGTGGCGATCGTCAGCTATGGGGCAACGAAGCGACACGGGCGTCGCGACCCACCAGTGAATTGCGCAACGAAGTGGAGCAAGAACGCCCGTGAAGAGAGATAAT